>OLQE01000173.1_pt1 | contig 58970 bp, 63 predicted proteins | sample 1643161 | NCBI WGS metagenome assembly OLQE01 (sample SAMEA3136650, study PRJEB25190) | human gut metagenome
AAACGAGTTTGCATAGTCTGATTTTTCATTTTGCTGATGTTCTGAACTGTTACACTTCGAAAATAGAAGAAAAGAGGAACGCATATGACATTAGAAGAAGCGAAAAGAGCTATAAAGGAGCCGGATCAGAAGGCGATGGAGCTTTGTCAGCGCCGTTGGGACAGCATTGCCAAGCCGCTTCACAGCCTCGGAAAGCTGGAGGATGACCTGGTAAAGATTGCCGGCATCACAGGAAGTGCGGATATCCATCTGGAGAAAAAAGCACTCGTGACCATGTGTGCGGACAACGGTGTGGTAGAAGAAGGAGTGACCCAGACCGGCCAGGAAGTGACTGCCATTGTGACAGATAACTTTCTGAATAAAAAGGCTACGGCAAGTATCCTCTGCTCCATGGCGGGAGCAGATATTTTCCCGGTGGATATCGGTGTTGCAGCAGAAACCCATGTCATTGACCGGAAAATTGCCTGGGGTACAAAAAATATGACCAAGGGACCGGCCATGACAAGAGAAGAAGCCATCCAGGCTCTGGAAACCGGTATTTCCATGGTGGAAGAGCTGAAGAACAAAGGATATTCTCTGATCGCCACAGGCGAGATGGGAATCGGAAATACGACCACCAGCAGTGCGGTGGCATCCGTTCTTCTGAGTGAAGACGTAGAAAAAATGACAGGCCGTGGAGCCGGACTTTCCTCTGAGGGAATGGTGCGGAAGCTCCGGGCCATCAAAAAGGCCATTGAGGTCAATCAGCCGGATCCGAAAGACGGTGTAGATGTTCTGGCGAAGGTCGGCGGCTTTGATATCGCAGGTATGGCAGGTGTCTTCCTGGGCGGTGCAGCCTGTGGGGTTCCTGTTGTGATCGATGGCTTTATCTCTGCGGTGGCAGCTCTGGCAGCAGCGACGATCTGTCCGCTGGTAAAAGAATATATGCTTGCCTCCCATGTCTCCAAGGAGCCTGCTGCACACCTGATCCTGGAGGCTCTGGGACTGGAAGCCCCCCTGCACTGTGATATGTGCCTGGGAGAGGGTACCGGTGCTGTGGTTCTTTTCCCCATTCTGGACCTGGCCTGCGGCGTATACAACGGAATGAGTACCTTCCAGGATATTCAGGTGGAAGAGTACAAGCCTCTGGTATAAATGTTTTTTGTTGTAACCGGAGGCAGCGGAAGCGGAAAGTCCGCTTTTGCCGAAAAACTGACGGCGTCTCTCGGGGAAGGACGCCGGATCTACATTGCCACGATGATGTGTTTTGACGAGGAAGGAAAAAAGAGGATCAGCCGGCACCGTGCCATGCGCGCGGACAAGCACTTTGAGACGCTGGAGCGTTATACGGATCTGGCAGGACTTGAGGTTCCGGAGGATTCGATCCTTCTTCTGGAATGTATGTCCAATCTTACGGCAAACGAGATGTTCGATGAGAGCGGAGCCGGTGAGCGGACCGTAGAGGCGGTGATGGAAGGGATCTGTCATCTTCGGGAAAAAGCCCGCCATCTGGTGGTAGTGACCAATGAAATTTTTTCAGACGGAGTGGAATATGATCCGGAAACCAGGAAATACCAGTCTTACCTTGGTGAGGTAAACTGCCGTATGGCTGAAGCGGCAGATGGTTTTTATGAAGTGGTTTACGGGATTCCGCTTGTAAGAAAAGGAGTGTATCCGTTATGAACCTGATCCGGAGTTTTTTTATCGCATTTTCCATGTATTCCAAGATTCCAATGCCGCGTACGGACTGGACAAAGGAAGCCATGCGCTACGCCATGTGCTTTTTTCCGGTCATCGGTGCGGTCATCGGAGGACTTCTTTATCTTTGGATCTGTTTTACCGGGGACAGCACCGGAAGTCTTTTTCGGGCCTCCGTAGCCGTGCTGATTCCTCTGATCGTTACCGGCGGCATCCATCTGGATGGTCTTCTGGATACAGCAGATGCTTTGAGTTCGTATAAGACAATGGAAGAAAAACTGGAGATCCTCAAGGACTCTCATACAGGGGCATTTGCCATCATCGTGGGCTGTGCCTGGTTTGTCCTGTCCCTCGGTGTCTGGTCAGAGGTGCGTCCGGAAATGATGCCTGTGCTGGCTGTTTCCTTTGTGCTCTCCAGAGCCTTATCCGGTCTGGCTGTGGTGGTTTTTCCGAAGGCGAAAAATACAGGGCTGGCTGCCACCTTCTCCGAGATGGCGGTAAAACGCACGGTGGCTCTTACCATGTGCGGCTTTCTTCTGCTTTTTGGCGCACTGGCCATCTGGCTGGATCCGGTTTACGGTGTACCGATGGATCTTGCGGCAGGTCTGGTGTTTTTCTATTACTATCGGATGTCAAAAAAGAAATTTGGCGGGATCACCGGAGACCTGGCAGGCTTTTTCCTGACGGTGTCAGAGCTTGTCATGGCTTTTACGGTCGTTGCGGTGTTCCTGATCAGGGGGTGAAGAGAGTGAAATTATTTATCGGAGGTGCTTTTCAGGGGAAAAAGAAGGCTGCTATGGAACGGACAGGTCTTTCCGAAACCGATTTTCTGGATGGTGAAAGCTGTACGAAAGAGGAGCTTCTGAAGGGAAAAGCCATAACGCATTTTCACAGCTGTATCCGCCGGATTCTCCAGGAAGAAGGCGAGGAAGCGGCAGATGCGTTTGCAGAAGAGCTGTTCCGGGAAAATCCCGGTCTGATCCTTGTATCCACGGAGCTTGGCTATGGGATCGTTCCGATGGACCCTTTTGACCGGCTGTATCGGGAAAAGGTCGGACGCATTCTTTGTCGTGCTGCGGAACAGGCAGACGAGGTCTGTCGGGTAGTCGCAGGGCTTCCGGTTTGCATCAAAGGAGAAAAGGCATGAAGGTTGTTCTCATCCGTCATTCAAAAACTGCCGGAAACCTGATGGGACGTTACATTGGGACTACGGATGAGCCTCTCTGTGAGGAAGGGATCCGCCTTCTGGAGAACAGGAGCTATCCGGCGGCAGAGCTTGTTTATGTAAGTCCGATGAAACGCTGCCGGGAGACGGCGGCACTGATTTATCCGACGCTTGCGCAGCGGGAGGAGCCTTTGCTCCGGGAATGTGATTTCGGTGACTTTGAAAATAAAAATTATCTGGAACTGAATGGCAATCCGGATTATCAGGCCTGGGTGGACAGCGGCGGTACGTTGCCATTTCCGGGCGGGGAAAGCCGGGAGGGTTTTCAGGAACGCTGCCGGGAAGGCTTTGTGAGGATCCTGAGAGAAGCGCAGGCAGAAAAGAGAAGGCAGATCGCTGTGGTGGCTCATGGCGGGACTCTGATGAGTGTTCTTTCTGCTTTTGCGGTACCGGAAAAGCCATTTTATGACTGGCAGGTAAAAAACGGCCGCGGTTTTCTTCTGGAGGTTCCGGAAGATTTTATGGAGAAAAGAAAGCTTACCGTTCTGGAAAACCTGTGAGAGAAAAACGAACATATGGTTGATTTTGAAAAGTGTCTGTGCTATGATAAAAAGTAAAGATAAGAAAAAGAATGATCTTCTTCTGGGAGCGGTGCTGCTTCTTACAGCGACCGTTCTTTTTCTGGGTCGGTATTTCTTCCGGGAAGAAGGGCGTGCTGTCCAGATTATGGTGGCGGATCAGGAATTCGGGAGTTTTTCCTTGAGTGAAGACAGGGAGATTCTTGTCGGAGAAGGAAACATTCTCTGTATCAGCGATGGAGCTGCTTTTATGAAATGGGCAGACTGTCCGGATCAGCTTTGCGTCCATCAGGGGAAGATCTCGCGCAAAGGGGAGATCATTGTCTGCCTTCCCAACCGGGTAACGGTACGGGTGACGGGGGGCACTTCTTCCGGAACAGACAGCATTGCCGGATGAAAATCAGGCTGTCCGGATGCAGAGGAAAAGGGAGTATAGGGAGATGAAAGAGAAAAAGAAAAGATCCCCGGCTTTTTACGGAAGCCTGGCAGCGCTGGCACTGATCGCCTCTTATGTGGAGTCTCTGGTGCCCCTGCCGGTTCCCGTCCCGGGGATCCGGCTTGGGCTGGCCAATGCGGTGGTACTGGCAGCTCTGGAGCTTTTTGGCCTCAGGGAGGCATTTCTGGTGTCGGTGGTGCGTATCGTACTTGCTGGCTTTCTTTTTGGAAATCTTTCTGCTGTTTTTTACAGTCTGGGGGGCGGGCTTTTGAGCCTTGCGGTGATGGCGCTTCTTCAGAAAAGTGGAAAATTTGGTTGTCTCGGTATCAGTATGGCGGGTGGCGTTTCTCACAACCTCGGGCAGCTTCTGATAGGCTCTCTGGCAGTAGAGAATTTCAGTCTTTTTTATTATTTTCCGGTGCTCTTTGGAGCCGGAGTTCTGACAGGAGCCGTCATTGGCAGCCTGGATGCGGAGATCCTGAAGCGGATCGGGAAGAGAGGTTACAGTACATGATTTCATATGTAAGAGGAGAACTGGTACAGGCCATGGATACCTATGCCGTTCTGGATGTCAATGGTTTTGGGCTTCGTGTTTTTCTGACGGGAAGAGATCTTTCGGCGTTGCCGCCGAACGGGGAAGAGGTTCGTCTGCATACGTATTTTCTGGTGAAAGAGGATGCCATGCAGCTGTATGGTTTTCTGCACCCGGATGATCTTGAAGTGTATAAGCTGCTTCTGAATGTCAATGGCATCGGTCCGAAAGCGGCTATGGGTATTCTGTCTGCCCTGAGTGCGGATGATATCCGTTTTGCCGTGCTTTCCGGAGATGAAAAAACGATCACAAAAGCACCTGGCATCGGGAAAAAGACCGCTCAGAAGCTGATCCTGGAGCTCAAGGATAAATTCAGCCTGGAGGAGGCCTTTGACAAACGGCTTGAGAATGCGGGCAGTATACCGGCAGGCTCCGGTGTGATGAATGATGCAAAGGCAGAGGCGGTGGAAGCCTTGACAGCGCTCGGTTATTCCAATGCCGATGCCTTGAAAGCGGTAAAGAAAGCAGCTGTTTCGGAAGAAATGGATACAGAAGCGATCCTGAAAGCGGCATTGAAAAAGATGTAGATTAGTAACGGAAAAGGAAGCATATGGCGAAACGAATTATTACTACGGATATTACAGAAGAAGATCAGAAAAATGAGGGCTCGCTCCGTCCGAAGCTTTTGACTGACTACGTGGGACAGGAGAAAGCAAAGGGCAATCTGAAGATCTATATTGAAGCGGCAAAGCAGAGAGGGGACTCTCTGGATCATGTGCTTTTCTATGGTCCTCCGGGTCTTGGAAAGACCACTCTTGCAGGGATCATTGCCAATGAGATGGGCGTACACATGAAAGTGACCTCCGGCCCGGCGATCGAGAAGCCCGGAGAGATGGCTGCGATCCTGAATAACCTTCAGGAAGGGGACATTCTTTTTGTGGATGAGATCCACAGGCTGAACCGGCAGGTGGAGGAGGTTCTTTACCCTGCCATGGAGGATTTTGCCATTGATATCATGATCGGAAAAGGTTCCTCTGCCCGTTCCATTCGGCTGGATCTTCCGAAATTTACGCTGGTGGGAGCCACGACCAGAGCCGGTCTTCTGACGGCACCTCTGCGCGACCGCTTCGGCGTGATCCATCATCTGGAATTTTATACGGTGGAGGAGCTGAAGACCATTATCCTCCGTTCTGCCGTCCTTCTGGATGTGGAGATCGATGAGGCAGGAGCACTGGAGCTTGCGAAACGGTCCAGGGGAACGCCGCGTCTGGCAAACCGGCTTTTAAAGCGGGTGCGTGATTTTGCCCAGGTAAAATATGAAGGGAAGATCGATCAGAAAGTGGCAGCCTTTGCGCTGGATCTTCTGGAAGTGGACACCTGCGGACTGGATCAGGTGGACAGACGGCTTCTTTTGACTCTGATCGAGAAATTTAACGGCGGCCCTGTGGGACTGGATACTCTGGCAGCGGCCATCGGAGAGGACTCCGGAACCATTGAGGATGTTTATGAACCCTATTTGATCCAGAATGGCTTTCTGAACCGGACTCCCAGAGGAAGAATGGCGACAGATCTGGCCTATCAGCATCTGGGATGTGAGAGGGATGTGGAAGCATAATTGGAATAGTTGCAAAAAAATGTTGTAATCTTGGGGAATTTGTTTATAATAGTAAGAGAGAATCAACCCAAGAAAGGAAGAAAAAGGGCTTATGTCATCCAAAAATAAAACGGAGGTCCTGATTGCAGGCAAGATTTTTACCTTGAGCGGGTACGAGAGTGAGGAATACCTGCAGAAGGTTGCTACATATATTAATAATAAGATCGCAGAGTTTAAAAAACTGGACGGTTACAATCATCAGACCAAGGAAAATAAGAGCATTCTTCTGGAGCTGAACATTGCTGATGATTATTTCAAAGCCAAGAAACAGGTTGAAATGGTGGAGGAAGAGCTTTCCGAAAAGGATAAGGAGCTTTATGATCTGAAGCATGAACTGATCAACGCACAGATCAAGCTGGAGACCCAGGAGAAGGATGTGGAAGCACTTCGAAAGGAGAACACGGAGCTTCAGAAAGAGGTTGTCCGTCTGGAGACAGAAAGAGACGAACGGAACAGGAAATAAATGCAGAGGCTGTTGCATGCGCTTACGTGTGACAGCCTTTCCTTTTACCTTTTCTCTACAACAGGTGGAGGCTGCATTTTGCGGAGGAAAAAATTGATGAGAAAAAGAGCAGAATTACTGGCGCCGGCAGGGTCTTTTGAGAGTATGACAGCCGCGGTCAATGCGGGAGCAGATGCCGTTTATATGGGAGGATCTCAGTTTGGAGCCAGAGCTTATGCAGAGAATCCGGATACGGAGAAAATGATCGAGGCTCTGGATTTCTGCCACCTTCACGGGGTAAAACTATATATGACGGTAAACACGCTTCTGAAGGAACAGGAGATGGAAAAACTCTACGATTTTCTGGCTCCTTTCTATGAACACGGACTGGATGCAGCCATTGTTCAGGACTTTGGTGTGCTTCGTTATCTGAAGCGTCAGTTTCCGGATCTTGATCTCCATGCCAGCACGCAGATGACGGACCAGAGTGCGGACGGGGCAGCCATTCTGGAAGCTTTTGGTGTTACTCGGGTGGTGACATCGAGAGAGCTGACTCTTCCGGAGATCCGGAAGATCCATGAAAAAACGGATCTGGAGATTGAATCGTTTGTCCATGGGGCACTCTGTTATTCCTATTCCGGTCAGTGTCTTTTGAGCAGTATGATCGGCGGCAGAAGCGGAAACCGCGGACGTTGTGCCCAGCCCTGCCGTCTGCCCTGGCATTTTTCTGAAAAAGCGAAAGGTGCGGGAGAGTACCTTTTAAGCCCGAAAGACATCTGTACGCTGAAGCTTTTGCCGGAGATCCTGGATGCTGGTGTCTATTCCCTGAAGATCGAGGGACGGATGAAACGACCGGAATATACAGCCGGTGTCACAAGGATCTACCGGAAATATCTGGATCTTCTGCAGGAAAAAGGTGCAAGGCACTATCAGGTGGAAGAGGACGATATCCTGGAACTGATGGATCTTTATAACCGGGGCGGTTTTTCAGAAGGTTATTATAAGACAAAGGGAAATGCAGGCATGATGAGTACCTTCCGCCAGAATCACTTTGGTACCAAAGGAGCCAGGGTTCTGGCTGTGCGGAAAAACCTTATCACAGCCCGTGCGCTGGAGGAGCTTCATAAAGGAGATGTTCTTGAGAGTGCGACGATGAATGCAGAGATCCCTTCCGGTAAAGAATTTCAGATGAAGGCCGGACGGGACATGCGGGTGGCTCCCGGGGATATCCTGCATCGGACGCAGAATGCGGCGCTCCTTACAGAGCTTTCGGCTTATCAGAATTTCGGTTTCCGCAAGGAAAAACTTAATGGGAAATTAAGAATCTCCCTTGGAAAACCTGCTATACTTTCCCTGAACTGGGGCGGGATTTCACTGGAAGTGTCGGGTGCATCGGCAGAACCGGCACAGAGATCCGCCCTCACACAGGCGGAAGCAGAAAAGCAGCTTAGAAAGACCGGAAATACGGAATTTACCTTTGAACGGCTTGGCATCGAACTGGATGAAGGCTGTTTCCTTCCTGTGCAGGCTTTAAAAGAGCTTCGAAGAGAGGGGCTTTTCAGGCTTTCAGAAGCGAGGATCAGAAGCTGCCACAGAAACGTTCCGGAAAAACTGGCTCCGGAAGCGTTTTCCGGGGAGAAAGAAACGGCGCTTCAGCTGTCGGTTCTGGTTTCTGACATCCGTCAGGCAGAAGGTCTGCTTACACAGGACGGGATCCGGCGGTTTTATCTGGAAAGTGACCTTCTTCTGGAAGATCCGGAAGCCTTCCTGCGGCTTCGGAAAAATATCCAGCATCAGGGAAAAGAATGTTTTCTTGCTATGCCTCCCCTTTTTCGTGAGGATAAGAAAAGACTTTTTCAGGCAGGAGAGGCAGAACGCGAGCTTCCTTTCATGGACGGTTTTCTGGTGCGCAATCTGGAGGAACTGGCTTATCTTAAGGAGCAGACGCCGGGAGCAGTTTTTATCGCCGATGCAAATCTTTACTCCTGGAATCAGGAGGCGCGGAGCTTCTTAAAGGAACAGGGCTTTTCCGGAGATACCGCTCCGCTGGAACTCAACAGCCAGGAGCTTTCGGAACGGGGCATTGCAGGAAGTGAACTTGTGGTTTACGGAAGGGCTCCATTGATGCTTTCTTCCCAGTGCGTGAAGAGGACCACGGGAAACTGCAACAAAAAGAAAGAGTTTACCTTCCTGACAGACCGGAAGGGTAAGACTTTCCCGGTCTGGAATGACTGCTCCGTCTGCATGAATATCATTTACAATACCGCTCCGCTGGACCTTTCGGATCAGGAAAAAGAGATCCGGACTCTGGCTCCTGCGGGAATACGGCTGACCTTTACTACAGAAACAGCAGAGGAAGCAAAAAAGATCACAGAAGTCTATATCCAAAGATTCCTTCTGGGAGAAGCGGCTTCCTTAACACTTCCGGAGTTTACCCGGGGGCATTTCAAACGGGGAGTGGAGTAGAAAAATATGACAAAACTGATCATTGACATTTCCAAATATGTTCTGCTGGTGCTCATTGCCCTTTATGCGCTGCAGAGTTATATCATATTTAAAAAGAAAAATGAAGAGGCCAGGGAATTTCTGTTTCTGAGACAGAATGTCCTGATGTTTGCCATTCATTTTATCGCTTTCACGGTATTTTACCTGAAGATGGATGAATCCACGCTTTTTTATTTTTACGGAGCACAGGCCATCTATCTCGGAGCAGTGCTGGTGCTTTTCCGGAATCTTTATCCCAGGGCATCAAAGCTTCTGGTCAACAATATGTGTATGCTGATCACCATTGGCTTTATCATGCTGACCCGTATCTCTTACGATCAGTCCATGAAGCAGTTTAAAATTCTGGCGATTGCCACGGTGGTGGCTCTTATCGTTCCGATTCTGATCAAAAAGCTGAAATTTCTGGATAAGCTTGGGTATCTTTATGCACTGGGCGGCATCGGTCTTTTAGGCGTGGTCCTTGTTTTTGCAAAATTCAGCTACGGTTCCAAACTGTCCATAAGCATCGGCGGCTTTACCTTTCAGCCTTCCGAGTTTGTAAAGATCATTTTCGTCTTTGCAGCAGCCAGTCTTCTGGCAAAATATACAGACTTTAAACATGTGGTCATCACGACGGCCATTGCAGCGGCTCATGTGCTGATCCTGGTGGTTTCAAAGGACCTGGGAAGCGCCCTGATCTTCTTTGTGACTTATCTGGTCATGCTTTATGTAGGTACGAGAAACTGGCGTTATCTGGCTCTTGGGATTGCAGCGGGCGTGGTGGCGTCTGTGGCGGCTTATTTCCTTTTCAGTCATGTGCGTGTCCGTGTACAGGTCTGGAAGGATCCGTTTGCCTCTTATACCGGAGATGGTTATCAGGTGGCCCAGTCCCTTTTTGCCATTGGTGCAGGAGGCTGGTTCGGAACGGGGCTTTATCAGGGGTCTCCGACCATGATCCCCATTGTGGAGCAGGATTTTATGTTCTCTGCCATCTGCGAGGAGCTGGGCGGTTTCTTTGCAATCTGCCTGATCCTTATTTATATGAGTTGTTTTATCATGTTTGTAAACATTGCATTTAAGATGGAAAACAAATTTGCAAGACTTGCCTCTCTGGGGCTTGGCTGTACTTTTTCCGTGCAGGTCTTCCTGACGGTCGGCGGAGCCATGAAGATGATCCCCTCTACCGGTGTGACCCTTCCGCTCATCAGCTATGGAGGAAGCTCCATTATGAGTACGATCATTATGTTTGCTATCGTTCAGGGCTTTTATATTTCCCGAAAAGAGGAACGGGGAGAGTATCCGGACGGGGAATACGGCTATTATGATGAATACGGAAATTTTTACCCGGGGCCGGACGATTACGCTCCGTACGGGTATGATGAGAACGGGTATCCCTATCCTTATCCGGAGGACGGGTATGACAATGGTTACCCTTATGAAGGAAATGGCGGCGGTTATCCGGAAAATGACTATCCTTATGAGGAAGATGGCTATGAGAATGGCTACAGACCTTATCAGCAGGTAGGCTATGACGAGGATTTTCCGGATCCGCAATCGTCCGGCCCGGATCTTTATATGCCCGGGAACAGAACGGCGAGAGATGGATATGATGAGAGATAAACGGCAGTGAGGAGGGATCCAATGAAAAAGAAAGACATCGATGCAGTTTATGAAGAAAATCCCGCTGAGGATGCCACTGCGGAGGAGAAAGCCTCCGGGAAAAAGAAAAAAAGCAAAAAGAAGAAAATAAAAACGGAACAGGCTTCCGAATCCAGAAAAGAACAGAATAAGGTCTTTGCGAAAGCCAGCTACTTTTTTGTACTGATGTTTTTAAGTCTCTGCGCCTATCTGGTCTACTTTAACATTGCAGACCGGGAGACGATCAACAGCAGCAGCTATAACACCAAACAGGATAATAAGGATACCATGGTCATCCGGGGAAGCATTTATTCTTCGGACGGAGAACTTCTGGCAGTCACCAATGTGGCGGAAGATGGAAGTGAGAGTCGCTCTTACCCTTATGGCCGGCTGTTTTCCCATGTGGTCGGTTATGCCAGCAACGGACGTTCCGGCACAGAGGCTACTTACAATACGGAGCTTACTTCCTGCCATGCTTCTCTTTTTGAGCAGATCAAAAATGAGGCACAGGATGTGAAGATCCAGGGTGACAGTGTGAATTTAAGTCTGGATACGCTGCTGCAGCGTGCGGCCTACGATGCACTTGGAAATTACAGCGGAGCTGTTGTGGTCCTGGAACCGTCTACCGGCCGGGTTCTGGCTATGGTTTCCAAGCCGGATTTCGATCCTGCTTCTATTTCGGAAGACTGGGAAACCTTAAATTCCGAAAACTCCGGAAGTCCGCTTCTGAACCGGGCGGTGCAGGGACTCTATCCGCCGGGGTCCACCTTTAAGATCCTGACAACACTGGCTTATATGCGCCAGCACCCGGGAGATTACCAGAATTTCACCTTTAACTGTGAAGGTCTGGTCAGCAAGGATGATGTCAATATCACCTGTTATGCCGGTTCCGTCCATGGACTGGAGGATCTGGAGACCGCCTTCAAGAATTCCTGTAATGGTGCTTTTGCCACCATCGGCATGGAACTGGACAACAGCGAATTCAAAAAGATCTGCGAATCCTTTGGCTTTAACAAGGATCTCTCGATCCATATGGCTTCTGCAGCCAGCCGGTTTACACTGGCAGAGGATGCTTCCTATGGAGAAGAGATGACCACTGCCATCGGACAGGGAGATACGCTGGCGACACCGCTTCAGATGGCTATGGTAGCCGCTGCTGTTGCAAATGGAGGAACACTTATGAAGCCGTATTATGTGGACAGCATTTCCACCTATGACGGGGATGAGGTGAAGACCTTCAAGCCTTCCAGCTACGCTTCCGTCATGTCTGCGGCTGAGGCGGAAACCATTGGAAACTATATGGTCACTACGGTAAAGAGCGGTACGGCCAGTGCTCTTTCCGGTGCCTCCTATACGGCTGCCGGAAAAACCGGTTCGGCCGAATACGATACAGCATCCGGTGAGCGCGGTACCCACAGCTGGTTTGTAGGTTACAGCAATGTAGATCATCCGGATCTTGCCATTGCTGTCATCGCTGAGGATGGCGGCTCCGGAAGTGCAGCGGCGGTTCCGATCGCGAAGTATGTTTTTGATACGTATTATCAGAACAAGTATGGCTATTGACAGACAAAAAAGCCGGGGTTGACTGAATGGACGCAAAGAGTTATACTTAAATCAGTTTTATCATGCACAACGCATAACAGGAGGAATTGCAATGATTGAGGCAACGAGCTGTGGCGGTGTGGTCATATTTCGTGGGAAAATTCTGCTTCTCTACAAGAGTTACAAGAATAAGTACGAGGGCTGGGTTTTACCAAAAGGAACTGTAGAGGCTGGTGAAGAGTATAAGGACACAGCAACAAGGGAGGTGCTGGAGGAGACAGGCGTTCACGCGTCGATCATCAAATATGTCGGCAAAAGCCAGTATACATTTAATGTGCCGGAAAATACGGTATCCAAGGATGTACACTGGTACCTCATGATGTCAGACAGCTATTACAGCAAACCACAACGTGAAGAATATTTTGTGGATTCGGGCTATTATAAGTTTCATGAAGCCTATCACCTGCTGAAATTTTCCAATGAGAAACAGATACTGGAGCGTGCGTATAATGAGTATCTGGACCTGAAAAAAAGGAATCTCTGGGGAAGCAGAAAGTACTTTTAAAGAGCAGAAACTGCTGCATGGGTTTAAAAAGCCGGTGTGGCAGTTTTCTTTTTGAAAAAAGTAGTGAAATAAAATGGAAAATCTGTTAAAATAAAAAGCAGACAGCGATCCGGCTGTATAAAACCGGAAATTATGGAAATGATCCAAAGGAGGAGGCAAAGACCTCAGGGTCTGAAAGAAGATTCTATGAAATGGTACGGAAAGCTTTATGTAGGGCCTGAGGCCGCGAAAAAACAGTCAAAGATCATCTGGAAACTGAAATGCGGTGCCGGGATGCTGAATATTTATCTTGTGACCCTGGCTTCCAACGGAAAGGATCTTTTTGATATCCTGCCTTCCCATCTTCTGAAACAGAAGGCTTTGAGACGAAACCTTCCTCCGATCATCGGAATCGCCGTAGGCTATGAGGAAGCAGTCGGTCTGGTCACCGGTATTGTGGAAGAAACGATCCGCAAGACCGGAGGCACGGATGTAAGACAATATCTGAAAGACAAGCTTAAAAAAGAAGGACAATGACATGCTACATATCATTTTGCTTATACTGAAAGCAGTGGGAATCCTTCTGGCGGCAGTCCTGCTCCTTCTTCTTCTGTGTATTCTGCTCCTGCTGTTTGTGCCTCTGCGTTATGAGATCGCGTTCCGGCACACGGAAACGGAGACGGCAGTACAGGGAAAAGTGAGCTGGCTCCTTCATCTGATAAGAGCAAAGCTCTTTTATGAAAAGCCGGAGGAAAAGGGACTGCTGGTGAAAATAGGAAGTTTTCAGCTGATCCCGAAAAAAGAAAAGAAAAAAAAGAAACAAAAGCCGGTGAAAAAAGCAAAGCCGGACCCAAAACCGGTGGAAAAATCAGTACAAAAGGCTGTACAGCCGGTGCAAAAGCCTGTACAACAGCCGGAAAAAGCCGTAGAAAAACCGGAAAAAGTGCAAAAACAGACAGAGTCGGTCAGACAGGAAAGTTTGCAGGAGAAGCCTGTGCAGCCTGCTTTGGAGGCAGAAGCCAAGGAAAAGCTGCAGGAAGAGAGCATTCCGGAACCGCAGTCTCATTCAGAACCGGCACAGATCCCGAAGAAGTCCCGCCTCTCTGCTCTGGCAGAGAAGCTTCGCGGCATTCCGGATTTTTTCAGAAAGCTTTGGGCGATATTTCTGGCTGTCGGCCAGCAGTTGAAGCGTCAGGCGGAGAGACTTCGGAGACTTTTTCATTCCCTGTCGGAACTGAAAGCGAAGCTTTCTCATTATATTGAGATCTGGCAGGAGGAGGAAACGCAGACCCTGATCCGGTCTTTGAAGGGATATCTGTTTTACCTTCTGCATCATATCCGGCCCAGGCGAGGCAGGGGATATTTGAAATATGGTGTTCCGGATCCGGCGCTTACCGGTCAGCTGACAGGTCTTTTTTATGTCCTGCGGCCTCTGGCATTTTCAGAGCTGGCCCTGGAGCCCGTTTTTGAGACAGATGAGATCCTTCTGGAGGGTGATCTGGTGATCCGCGGTCATATCCGGCTGGTTCATCTGGTACGTGTAGGTTTAAAACTTCTTTTTGATAAAAATTTGAAACATTTCAGACAGAGACTGAAAGAATAGGAGGAGATAGGAATGGCAGACGAAAGCAAAAAGAACAATTTTCAGAATACGGTAGATTCTCTTTTTAAAGGAATGGATGGCTTTATGACCACCAAGACCGTGGTGGGAGATGCGATCACGGTAGGTGATACCATCATCCTTCCTCTGGTGGATGTTTCCTTCGGTGTAGCGGCGACGGCTAAGGCAGAAGGAACGAAAAACGGCGGAGGCGGCGGAATCGGCGGAAAAATGACGCCCAGTGCGGTTCTTGTCATCAAAGACGGAACGACGAAGCTGGTAAATGTCAAGAATCAGGACAGTATGACCAAGATTCTTGATATGGTGCCGGATTTTGTCAACAAATTTACCTCCGGTTCTGATGCAGAGACAGCAGAAAAAGAAGGAACAGAGGAATAAAAAAGCGGGACAGCACCTGAAAATAACAAAAATCAGGGGCTGTTCTTCTTTCTGCGGAAAAGTCACCGGTACGGATGAAAGTTCGGAAACAGACTGCATATACTGTAGGAAAGAGGGAACTGAGGCGAAAATATGAAACGGCTGACCGGATATACCATGTTCTGGATCGGAATCGGGATCCTGCTTTCACTTTTTCTGCCGGGGACCTTCTGTGCAGTGCTCCTGACGGCATTTCTGCTGATCGCGGGCTACTGTCTTTTCTGCGGATAGACAAAGGAGAAATTATGAAGATAAGAAGAACTGCAGGTCTTTTTCTGTTTTTGCTCTGCTTTCTGCTGCTGGCGGGAAGTGTGTCAAAGGCGGATGAGGGCGGCTACACCATTACCGATTATGATGTGAAGGCCATTCTCCACCCGGATAATACCATCGATGTGACGGAACGGATCGGGGTGCTTTTTACAGAGGAGCGTCATGGGATCTATCGGAACATCCCTCTGGAAATGACCGTAGTCAGAGACTTTTCCAGAAAACAGGACAAAAGCGAGGAGAAGATCTTCCGTTACGGAAATAAGATCCGTGACATTCAGGTAAAAGGCGATGAATTTACGGCAAGCCGTCAGGGTGAGGAAGAGGTGATCCGGATCGGTTCGGATGAACGGATGGTGAGCGGAGAGAAAACCTATGTCCTTACCTATACATATGTGATGCCGGATGACCGGATTCCTTACAGCGATTTTCTGTATTACTCCCTTCTCGGTTCTGAGACAGATGAACCCATCAACCGGTTTACCTTCCGTCTGATGTTTGAAAAACCACTGACGGATGCGTCTCTGGAGGCTTTCCGGATCTACAGCGGAGATCCAGGAGAGAAGAAAAATACCCTGAAGGTTTCTTATGAGATCAATGAATATGGCGTCAGCGGACAGGCAGAAAACATCGGAGCCAACCAGGTGGTGACCGTTTTTACCAATCTGCCGCGGGGGTATTTTAAAAATGCGTTCCGGCTGTCTGCTGCTTTTCCGAAAACCATGTTTGGGCTGACAACCTTTTTTGCACTTCTTTATCTGGTGTTGTCGCTGATCTTCCGGAACAAAGCCAGATTCCGGAGAGTCGCGTATGAACCGCCGGAGGGGATGGACAGTGCAAAGGCAGGAGCGGTCTACCGCGGATCTGTGCGTTTTACGGATCTGCTTTCTCTGATCCCTTACTGGGCGCAGCAGGGCTATGTGGAAATTTATGGACGGAAAAAGAAGACAAAAACGAAAAAAGAGACGGAGGGAGTCCGGCTGGTGAAAAAGAAAGAGCTTCCGGAAACGGCTCCTGCTTATGAAAAAACCATGTTTGAGGCCCTTTTTCGGGATGGGGCAGAGGAGGTTGACACCGGCAGGCTTCCGGCGGGTTTTGAAAAATATCTCAGGAAAGCACTGAAGGAGCTGGAAGAAGCATTTCCTGATGAAAAAGATCTGGGACTTCGGAAATCTCTGGACTGGACATTTATGCTCCTGGTCTGTACAACATTCGGGCTTTTTATCGGCGGCTCCGGTGCAGTGGCACTGGGAGATCATATGATTTTTGGCGTTTTCGGGGCAGCCGGGCTTTTTATGGCCTGGAGAAACAGGCAGAAAGCAAAGGGAGAAGAAGCTTTCTCCGATGGGGAAGCCGGCGGTTTTCTCCGCTGGGTGATCTTTCTGTTCTGGAGCTTCTGCATTCTGATCGATGTCTGGATCTGCACGGGGGTAGACTGTCTGGTATCAGATCCCTATATGTACGCCGCGTTTTTCTTTGCGTTGGCTGCGGCTCTTTTTGGCGGTTCCCTGTTTCATTTTTCCGCTTACCGGAGCGCTCTCTGGAAAGAACTTTCCGCCTTTCGAAACTTTATCCGTAAAGGGGAGAAGGGGACGCTGGAGCGGTTTCTTGGCTTTGATCCGGACTATTATTACCGGATCTTTCCGTACGCGGTCGCTCTTGGGCTGACTTCCTGCTGGGAGAAGAATTTCCGCTCCATCCGGAACAGGCAGCCGTTCTGGTATCAGGTAGACGAAGATGATCCTTTTTCTGCCCGGTATATGAAACGCTGGATCAGTGAAGACTTTTATTCCCGCTGTCAGATCGATAACAAGAGTGCTGCAGCAGAACGGATCGATTCTCTGATGGGCGGATCCGATGATGGCTCCGGCAGTTCCACGGACAGTGCCGGTGGAGGCGGAGGAGTCGGCAGCTGGTAAACAAAGCTTCGGAATGTGACCTGCCAGAACAGTTTTCACAGACTGTTCTGGCAGGTTTTTCAGCACAAAAAAACCGCTGTTCCATTACAGAACAGCGGCAATCATCATCCATTCAAAAGCGATTAAGCTCTCTCTACTTTACCGGATTTCAGGCAGGAAGTACAAACGTACATTTTCTGAACCCCACCGTTGGCGGTTTTAACGCGAACAGATTTAATGTTGGATTTCCACATTTTATTGGATCTTCTATGAGAATGACTCACTTTGATTCCGAAATGAGCACCCTTATCACAAACAGCACATCTAGCCATGACTGCACCTCCTTATCAAAATTTCGCCTGCCATCCTGACAGCAGACTTGCAACAATTGGTATTTTAACAGAAGTCTGTCCGTTTTGCAAGCATAAAATGAAAAAATGGATAAAAATTTTAAAAAACAAAAAATATTGTTCCCATTTAAACAAAAACAGGGTATAATAAGAAACAAGTATGTTTAAAAGAAGTAAGAGGAGGTACGGATATGAAGGGACGTATGAATACAGAGCTTGGATCTATCCTGATCGATACAGATGTCATCGCCACCTATGCAGGCAGTGTGGCTGTAGAGTGTTTCGGCATCGTCGGCATGGCAACCGTCAACGTAAAGGACGGCCTGGTAAAACTCTTGAAAAAGGACAGTTTAAAGCATGGCATCAATGTCACGCTGGAAGATAATAAAATTTCACTGGATTTTCATGTGATCGTTGCTTATGGCGTAAGCATCTCTGCCGTGGCAGACAACCTGTTCAGCAATGTGAAATATAAGGTGGAAGAATTCACCGGCATGGAGATCAAGGATATCAACGTTTTCGTTGAAGGCGTAAGGCCGATTGACTGATTGTAAGGAGGAACAAGATTTTGGAGATCAAAACGATAAATACCGCACTCTGCGCTAAAATGTTTCTGGGCGGTGCCAAGAACCTGGAGGCCAATAAAGAATGGATCAATGAGCTGAATGTATTCCCGGTCCCGGACGGAGATACCGGTACCAACATGACGCTGACGATCACATCTGCCGCAAAAGAGGTGGCTTCTCTGGAGAACCCGGAAATGGAGCCCCTGTGCAAGGCAATTTCCTCCGGATCCTTAAGAGGCGCCCGCGGAAACTCCGGTGTCATCCTGTCTCAGCTTCTCCGTGGTTTTACCAAGGGGATCAAGAAGTACGATGAAATCGATGCACCGATCCTGGCAGAGGCTTTTGAAAAGGCTGTGGAGACTGCTTATAAGGCAGTTATGAAGCCGAAGGAAGGAACGATCCTGACAGTTGCCAGAGGTATGGCAGAGAAAGCATCCGAGCTGGCGCAGGAAGGCGTGGAGCTGGAAGAAATGCTCGAAGCTATTGTGGCAGAGGGTGATGCCGTTCTTGCCAGAACACCGGAGATGCTTCCTGTCCTGAAGGAAGCGGGGGTTGTGGATTCCGGCGGACAGGGTCTGATGCAGGTGATCAAAGGTGCTCTGGATGTATTCAAAGGAAAAGAGGTTGAATACACCGTTGAAAAGAAGAGCACAGGAGTTTCCGTATCCCAGGCACAGATCGAAGAAAAAGAGATCAAATTCGGTTATTGTACGGAATTTATCATCCTGCTGGAAAAACCCATGAGTGAAGAGACCGAGCATGATTTTAAAGAATTCCTGATGTCGATCGGAGACTCGATCGTGTTGGTGGCAGATGAGGATATTGTCAAGGTCCATGTACATACAAACGACCCTGGCAAAGCGATCTCCCGTGCGCTGACCTATGGAGCACTCTCACGGATGAAGATCGACAACATGCGTGAAGAGCATCATGAAAAGCTGATCAAAGATGCGGAAAAACTGGCTGCCCAGCAGGCAGAGGAAGAGAAAAAGAAAGAGCCGAAGAAGGAATGCGGTTTTATCTCCGTATCGATCGGAGAAGGCATTGGAGAGATCTTCAAGGGACTGGGTGTAGACTGCCTGATCGAGGGCGGTCAGACCATGAACCCCAGTACAGAGGACATGCTCAGTGCCATCGATAAAGTCAATGCGGATCATGTCTTCATTTTCCCGAATAATAAAAACGTGATTCTCGCAGCCAACCAGGCCAAGGCTCTGACCAAGGATAAAAAGATCTTCGTGATCCCGACCAAGACGGTTCCACAGGGTATCACAGCTGTGATCAATTACAATCCGGAACGGACGCCGGAAGAGAATGAAGCAGCGATGCTGGAAGAGATCCAGCATGTGAAGACCGGTGAGGTCACCTATGCAGTCCGTGACACCCATATCGATGACAAGGAGATCCATGAAGGGGATTATATGGGAATCGGTGATCACTCGATCCTTTCCGTTGGCAAGAAGCTTTCCGATGTGACCAAGGATATGCTTGCAGCCATGGCAGATGATGATACAGAGCTGATCAGTATTTATTATGGCGCAGACATTGATGAGGAGACTGCCAATAAACTGGGAAATGAGATCATGGAGCTTTACTCCGGCTGTGATGTGGAGATCTATTCCGGCGGTCAGCCTATTTACTATTATGTGATTTCTGTTGAATAAGAGGAAAATGAAATGAATGAAATGTCACCCATCGATTCCCTGAAGGGGATCGGAGAAAAGACAAAAGCGGTCTTTGAGCGGGTGGGCATTTCGGATATAGGAGATCTTCTTCATGATTACCCGAGAGGCTATGAAAGCTATGAGCCCGTTACGCCTCTCGGTGAGATCTATGATAAGAATACAGGCGCTTTTTATGGAGAGATCGTTTCTCCCTTAAATCTGCGCAGGGTCCGGCGTCTCACCGTGGTGACAGGAGTCATCCGGGACGCTACCGGAACGATACAGGTGACCTGGTATAATATGCCATACCTGAAATCCAGCCTTGTCTCAGGAAGCCGTTATGTATTCAGAGGAAAGATCATACGAAAAAGACAGCAGATGTTCCTGGAGCAGCCTGCTGTTTTTCGTATGGAAGAGTATGAGAAGCTCCGGGGAAGACTTCAGCCGGTCTACCCTTTAACCGAAGGCCTTACCACAAAAATGCTGCAGAAAGCCATCCGCCAGGCTCTGGACGGCGCCGAACTGGAGAAGGAATACCTTCCGGAGGAGATCCGTCATAAATACAATCTGGCGGAATATAATTATGCAATAGAAGAAATCCATTTTCCAAAAGATGAACACAGCATGCGTCTGGCAAGACACCGGCTGGTCTTTGATGAATTTCTCTTGTTTATTCTGGCAGTACGGAATCTGAAAGACGGACGGGAAAAGGTCAGACCTTCGTTTCTTCTGGAAAAAAAAGAACGGATCCAGGAGGTCATTGAAAAGCTGCCCTTTACCCTGACCGGTGCCCAGCAGAAGGTCTGGAAGGAGCTGGAGGAAAATCTGACTTCACAGGACGTCACGGCCCGGCTGATCCAGGGAGACGTGGGATCCGGAAAAACGATCCTGGCAGAGCTGGCTCTTTTTCTGGCTGCAGAAAACGGCTGTCAGGGAGCGATCATGGTTCCGACGGAGGTTCTGGCAAGACAGCATTATGAATCGATCCTTTCTCTGGTGGAGAGGATGCACCTTCCTTACCGTACGGAGCTCCTGACCGGCTCCATGACTGCCAAGCAGAAGCGGCTGGCTTATGAACGGATTGAAAATCAGGAAGCGGATATTATCGTCGGAACACATGCACTGATCCAGGAAAAGGTTCATTACAAAAAATTGGCTGTGGTCATCACGGACGAACAGCACCGTTTTGGGGTGCGTCAGAGAGAGGCATTGAGCCAGAAAGGCGTTATGCCTCATACAGTCGTCATGAGTGCAACACCGATCCCGCGGACGCTGGCTGTGATCCTGTACGGAGATCTGGATATTTCCATTGTCAATGAACTGCCTGCCAATCGTCTGCCGATCAAAAACTGTGTAGTGGATACCAGTTACCGGGAGAAGGCGTACAAGTTTATCAGAAAACAGGTGGAAGAAGGACGTCAGGCCTATGTGATCTGTCCCATGGTGGAAGAGAGCGAAGCGATGGAGACAGAAAATGTCATCGAGTATGCCGCCCGTCTGAAGGAGCGGCTGCCGGCCTTTATCCAGGTGGAATATCTTCATGGCAAGATGAAACCAAAAGAAAAAAACGAGATCATGGAACGTTTCCTGAAAAACGAGATCCAGGTACTGGTTTCTACTACTGTAGTGGAGGTCGGGGTCAATGTCCCCAATGCTACTGTTATGATGATCGAGAATGCCGAACGTTTTGGACTGGCCCAGCTCCATCAGCTCCGTGGCCGGGTAGGGCGGGGTGGCTTCCAGTCCTATTGTATCCTGATGTATGGAAATGACGGAAAGAAAACGAAAGAACGTCTGGGGATCCTGAACCGCTCCAATGACGGTTTTTATATCGCGGAGGAAGATCTGAAGCTTCGTGGACCCGGTGATCTTTTTGGCATCCGGCAGAGCGGGATCCTGGATTTTAAGCTGGGAGATATTTTCCAGGATGCGGCGATCCTGAAAGAAGCCAGTGACACGGCAGCGCTTATCATGGAAAAAAATGACAAATTTTTGTCAAAAGACAGTCCGCTTTTTAAAAAAATGATGAAAACGACCCACCTTGAGGATGGAATGTTGAATTTATAGTTGCCTTTTTTGGAAAATAGGGGTATCATGAACCATGTCAAATGATGGTTCTGGCCTTGCAGACAGATGTACAGGACGGCTGATAGAGAAAAGCCAGGACACAAGGATTTGTGAGGAGGAATATTATGAGAGGCTCAAGAAGTGTAAAGACGACTGCAAAAGAGACGGTTAAGAAAGCTGCAGCAACTGCAAAGAAAGCAGCAGAACCGGTGGTTGAAGTAAAAGAGGCTGTAAAGCCTGTTGTAGAGGAGACGGTGAAGACTGTAGCTGAAGCTGCAGAAAAAGCAGTATCCAAAGCCGAAGAGGTGAAGAGCGAAGTAAAGAAGACCGCTGAGAAGAGAACCAGAAAGACTGCTGTAAAGGAGTCTGTATATCTTCAGTATCTCGGAAAAGAGTTCAACAGCGCTGATATCGTAGAGGCAGCAAAGAAAGCCAGCGGTGAGAAAAAGATCACTTCCATCACGGTTTATCTGAAGCCGGAAGAGAACAAGGCTTACTATGTTGTAAACGGCGATGTGACCGGAAGCGTAGAGCTGTAAAATACAAAAAAGCCAGGAGCGGAGAAAATTTCCCCGCTCCTGTTTTTTTGCCTCTTTTTCCGGCAAGACTTACATCTGGGAGCCGCTCATGCCGCTCTGGCTGCCCATGCTGTTCTGTCCGGACATCTGCCGTTCCTGTGCTTCGATCATCTTTTTGACCATATAGCCGCCGACAGAACCATTCTGGCGGGAAGTCAGGTTTCCGTTGTATCCGTCGGTTAAGGGAACACCCAGTTCGCCGGCGACTTCCATTTTAAAACGATCCAGGGCACTTTTTGCTTCCGGGACTGCGGTTGTGTTAGATGAACGATTTGCCATGATAAAACGCCTCCTTGTACTTTTTTATGATTCTTTGGATTGTTCTCGTTACTGCCTGTGCAATGTTCATTGCAGTTTTAGTATATGAAAAACAGACAGACTTAAACTGGAAAAATCATCCGTTGTCAGAATTTCCTGCCGTTTGACATATTTCTACAAAAATCGAGAAAATGATTGTTATTTTCATAATATCTATGTTATAATAAAATCAAATGGCCTGGTAAATACAGAACTTCTGCAAGGCACCTAAGGTTATCAGATCTGTATGAGAACGGGTTAAATTCAGTCTGGAGGGAAAAGAATGAATATTGGGTTGATTGCTCATAATTCAAAGAAAAGTCTGATGGAAGACTTCTGCCTTGCCTACAAGAGAATTTTGGAAAAACATGAACTATATGCGACTGGCACCACGGGCAGACGGATCGAAGAAGTGACAAAGCTTCATGTACACAAGTTTCTGCCGGGGAGCATCGGAGGAGAAAAACAGTTTGTGGAGATGATCGCAAGAAATGAGATGGATATGGTAATCTTTTTTTACAATCCGCTTCTGAACAGCCCCAAGGAACCCAGCATTGACGCTATCTGTCGTGCCTGTGATAATTACAATATCCCCATTGCGACGAATATCGCGACGGCGGAATCCCTGATCCTTGGTCTGGCAAATGGCGATCTGGAATGGAGAGAACAAGTATGACGATCAAAGATCTTGAGAATCTGTTTATGTTTGCCGGCGGTCTCGGTATGTTTCTGTTCGGCGTACACAGCATGTCAGGCGGTGTGCAGAAATGTGCCGGAGAGCAGATGCGAAAGCTGCTGGGGATCCTGACAAACAATCGCTTTGTGGGTGTTCTGGTGGGAGCACTGATCACAGCTGTAATCCAGAGCAGCGGAGCTACCACAGTTATGATCATCGGCTTCATCAATGCCGGCATCATGAATCTGAGCCAGGCAGTCGGTCCCATCATGGGTGCCAACATCGGTACCTGTATCACTGCTTGGATCGTATCGTTAGGCCAGCTGGGTGATACCTTTAAGACTCTGTCCCCGTCCCTGTATGCGCCGCTGATCGTGGCCATCGGTTCCTTCCTTCTTATGTTTTCAAAGAAGGAGAAAAAGCAGACGATCGGTGAGATCTGCATCGGACTTGGTCTTCTGTTTATCGGTCTGGATTTCATGGGTGATTCTGCCAGATCCTATACGGCGCTTCCGGCCTTTAAAGAGCTGTTTGCTATTTTTGGCGCGAATCCGCTCCTGGGTATCGCCCTTGGTTTTGTCGTTACAGTGATCATGCAGAGTTCTTCTGCGGCAGTAGGTATCCTTCAGACACTGGCTGCCTCCAGCGGAGCAGTTGGTATCAGCGCAGCAGTCTTCATCAGCTTCGGATCCGATATCGGTTCCTGTTCCACTGCTCTTCTTTCCAGTATCGGCACCAACCGTACGGCAAAGAGAGCAGCGATGATCCATCTGCTGTTCAACGTGATCGGCGTAACGGTCTTTTCTGTGATCTTTACCATTCTGTTCCGGATGTTTCCGGACGTTGCTTCCCATGGGATCAACAGTGCAGGTATCGCTACCTTCCATACAGGATTTAAGGTGGTACTGACGATCCTGATGTTCCCCTTTGCCAATTATCTGGTAAAGCTTTCCGGATTTTTCATCAAGGACGAGCCGGAAAGAGAAGAGGAAGAAAAGGACGAGGAGACTGTCACCCTGCAGCATCTGGATTCCCGTATCCTTAAAGAGCCGGCTTTCGCTATTGAGAATGCCATCCATGAGGTTGTCCATATGGGAAAGATCACGCAGGAAAATATGGAGCGGGCTTTTGATGCGGCACTTTCCTATGACAAAGAGAAGATCGATAAGGTCTATGAGGTTGAAAATACCATCAATAACATGGAGAAGCTCATCACCGAGTATCTCGTAAAGCTCAGCAATCTTCCTCTTACCGAGGATCAGCATATGGTAGTCAACGATCTGTTCTATTCGGTCAGTGACATCGAACGGGTAGGCGACCACATTGAAAATGTGGCAGAGCTGGTGGATGTAAAAGAAGGCACACCAAAGATCGAATTTTCCGAGCAGGCATTAAAAGACCTGGAGCAGATCATGGATCTTGTGATGAAATCTTTTGTCTTTGCCATGTCTGCCAGAGAGCATTCGGACATCACGGATGCGACCAAGGTGGTAAAATACGAGGATATGGTTGACAACATGGAAGAAGAGCTTCGTGAACAGCACATTGAGCGTCTGTCCAAACAGCTCTGTAAGCCGACCAACGGTGTGGTTTTCCTGGATATCATCAGCAATCTGGAGCGTATTTCCGACCATGCCTATAACCTGGCAGGTTATGTAATGTCAGAAGAGTGATCGAATCGGAAAAATGTCTTGACAGGCAGAGCGCTTACCGATATACTAAGTAACAGAATAAAAAGAAAGGAGGCAGTATCATGAGAAATTATTTTACAGAAATTTACAAAAACAGCATCATGAGTAACAATAACTGGAATTCAAGGATTTTCCGACTGCCGCTTTCTTTTTCGGCGTTCGTGTGACATTGCGTACAGAATAAGCAGTGCAAAGAGCATCCCTGATCATTCAGAGGTGCTCTTTTTTTGCATATGCACACGCAAAACGCCGCAGTCGGAAAATCGAAGAAAGAAAAAAGGAGGAAGTGTAATATGAAGACTGGGAAAAAGCCGGGGAAATTTCCGGTGATCTTTCAGTTTTTGAAAGGCAGCATTCATTTGTTTGTGCTGAGCCTTGTTTTTTCCATGAGTTTTACGTTCTGTAACGCTATGACCCCACAGATCATCCGTTATGCGGTGGATCATATCCTGACGGGAGAAGGCAATGCAGAGGGGAAACGATGGTTATTCCTGGCAGCAGGAGCGGTCCTTGCAGCGGCAGTGCTTTCAGGGATCTTCAACTATTTCAGCAAGATGACACTGGCAAAAGGGTCTGAAAATTTTATGAAGAGCATCCGGGATGCTTTGTTCCATCATATTGAGAAGCTGCCCTTTGCCTGGCATGTCCGCCATCAGACAGGCGAGATCATCCAGCGGTGTACCTCTGATGTGGAGGTGATCCGGAATTTTGTCTGTAACCAGATGCCGGATGTGTTCCGTATTGTGTTTCTGATGGCTCTGTATCTGGGCATCATGTTTTCCATGAATGTGAAGCTTTCCCTGATGTCGGCGGCTTTCATTCCGATCGTGGTAGGTTATTCCGGCTTCTTTTATGCCAGGATCGGAAACCGGTTTATGAAAGCGGATGAAGCAGAAGGAGTCCTTTCCAGTACTGTCCAGGAAAATCTGACGGGCGTCCGCGTGGTACGGGCGTTCGGAAGAGAGAAATATGAGATCGACCGGTTTGATGAGAGAAATGAGCATTTTGCCGGTCTTTGGATCCGTCTGGGAAAGATCATGAGTGCTTACTGGGCTACCGGTGATTTTATCACGGGTCTCCAGATCCTGACTGTCCTGATTGCCGGAACGGTCCTGACGGTCCATCAGCAGCTGACGCTTGGAGAATTTCTGGCGTTTGTTTCCTATAATTCTACTCTGGCCTGGCCCATCCGAAGTCTGGGAAGAATTCTTTCCGATATGAGTAAAGCCGGAGTTTCGGTAGAACGTGTGGCTTATATCCTGGATGCGGAGGAGGAAAAAGAAGAGGGGAAGGCTCTCCGGCCGCCGCTTTCCGGTGATATCTGTTTTGAACATGTGAATTTTTCCTATGAAGAAGGTCATCCGATCCTGGAGGATATGAATTTTACGATCCCTGCAGGAAGTACGTTTGGTATTCTTGGAAGTACGGGAAGCGGAAAATCCACACTGATGCACTTGCTGAACCGGCTGTATGATCTTCCTCCATCCCAGGGGCGGATCACGATCGGAGGCGTGGATATCCGTGATATGGAAAGAGAATATCTGAGAAGCCATATCGGTATGGTGCTTCAGGAACCCTTTCTGTTTTCGAGAAGCATCGGAGAGAACATTTCTATCACAGAGGAAACGCCTCACAGGGAAAGAATCCGCCATGCAGCAGAGATCGCCTGTGTGGATGAGGCGATCGAACATTTTACAGACGGCTATGATACCATTGTGGGTGAACGGGGCGTGACTCTTTCCGGCGGACAGAAACAGCGTGTGGCCATTGCCCGGACGCTGATGATGAAAGCTCCGATCCTGGTTTTTGATGATTCTCTTTCTGCGGTGGATGCAGAGACGGATGCGAAGATCCGCCATGCTTTGAAAGAAGAGATGGAAAAGGCCACGGTGCTTCTGATCTCTCACAGGATCAATTCTCTGAAACAGGCAGATCTCATTCTGGTCATGGACAAGGGAAGGATCTGTGAGCTTGGAACCCATGAAGAGCTGATCTCTCAGGAAGGCATTTACCGTGATATTTATGAGATCCAGATGAACAGTGACATCCGGATCCTGGAAGGAGGGAAGCAGGCGTGAGGCTGGAAGAAAAAGAATATACAAAATCCTTTGATTATGCGATCTGGAAACGGATCTTTCCATTCTTAAAGCCCTATAAAAAAACAGTGGTCATGATCCTTGTCATGAACTTTTTCTGTTCCCTGATCGACATCATACTTCCGTTGTTTCAGAGATTTGCCATCAATCATTTCATTGAGGGAAATACGCTGTCCGGCATAGGGATTTTTGCAGTGGTCTATATTGCGGCTATTGCACTTCAGGGCGCATCGGTGATCGCTTTCACCAGGGGAAGCATGCGGATCGAGATGAGTCTTGGAAAGGATATGAAGCGTGCTCTGTTCGTACATCTGCAGACACTGTCTTTTTCTTATTACAATGTGACACCCGTGGGCTATATGTTATCCAGAGTCATGAATGATACCGGTAAGATCGCAGGTCTGATTGCCTGGAACTTCGTGGATCTTCTCTGGGCACTCACCTATGTACTGGGCGTTTTTGTGGCCATGTTTTTCCTGAACTGGAAGCTTGCCCTGATCATTATGCTGGTTGTCCCGGCGATCGCTCTTCTGACCTATTATTTCCAGAACCGGATCCTGAAATGGAACCGGCAGGTGCGTAAGATCAATTCCAGGATCACAAGCGCCTACAACGAAGGGATCATGGGAGCCAAGACGGCAAAATCACTGGTGGTGGAAGAGAAAACCTATGGGGAATTTCAGGAGATCACAGGAGAAATGCGGACGGCATCCATCCGGGCGGCCCGTCTCAGTGCGGTTTACCTTCCGCTGGTGCTTTTCTGCGGCTCTCTTGCAACGGCCATTGTCCTGGCCAGAGGCGGCATGCAGGTGTTTGAACATGCCATGCTTATTGGAACGCTGTCCGCATTTACGACCTATGCGGTGGGTATTTTCGAGCCGATCCAGCAGATGGCGAGAAATCTGGCAGAATTTATTTCTGCACAGGCCAATATCGAGCGTGTCACCGGTCTTCTGGATGAGAAACCACAGGTGGTGGATTCTCCGGAGGTGACAGAAAAGTACGGAGACAGCTTTTTTCCGAAGAAGGAGAACTGGGAGCCTATCCGGGGCGATATTGAGTTTCGCGATGTCAGCTTTCACTACCCGGACGGAAAAGAAGAGATCCTGAGCCACTTCAATCTGAAGATCCCGGCAGGAACCAATGTTGCGATCGTCGGGGAAACGGGTGCCGGAAAGAGTACCCTTGTGAATCTGGCCTGCCGGTTTTTTGAACCGACCGGCGGACAGATCCTCATTGACGGAAAGGACTACCGGGAACGGAGCCAGCTCTGGCTGCACAGCAGTCTGGGCTACGTGCTTCAGAATCCGCATCTGTTTTCCGGAAGTGTCATGGAAAACATCCGGTACGGACGGCTGGACGCCACAGATGAAGAGGTGATCGCTGCCGCCAGGGCCGTTCATGCAGATCAGGTGGTGGAAAAAATGGAACTTGGTTATCAAAGTGATGTGGGAGAAGGCGGAGACCGGCTTTCCACAGGAGAAAAACAGCTGATCTCTTTTGCGAGAGCCGTTTTGGCTGATCCGAGGATCTTTGTGCTGGATGAGGCGACCTCTTCCATTGATACTCAGACGGAGCAGCTGATCCAGCAGGCAACAGATAAGATCCTGAAAGGAAGGACTTCATTTCTGATTGCCCATCGTCTTTCCACGATCCGTAATGCGGACCTGATCCTTGTTGTAAAGGACGGAAAGATCATCGAACAGGGCAGACATCTGGAACTTCTGGAGAAAAAAGGTTACTATTATCAGCTGGTGCGCCGGCAGTTCACCGAAGAGGAATCCCAGAAGCTGCTGGTCTGAAAAAACTTATAACTACATAAGTGTTCTTCGTATCCCCCGCCCGGTGTCCTGTACACCGGAAGCGGGGGAATCTGATTCTGCGTTCAAAAAGCTTGACGGTTGACAGAAAAAACATTATAATAAAGCGAGCGAAAAATTAACAAAGGGGATTATAGAACCTATGAGAGTGATCGCCGGAAAAGCGCGGAGCCTTCGCCTGAAGAGCATTGAAGGCATGGATACCCGCCCGACTACAGACCGGATCAAAGAAACTTTGTTTAACATGATAAATGATGACCTTTACGGTGCTTCCTTTCTAGATCTTTTTTCAGGGAGCGGCGGCATCGGTATTGAGGCGTTGAGCCGCGGGGCCAGGAGAGCCGTTTTTGTGGAGAGCAGCCGGAAGGCAGCTGCCTGTATTCAGGATAATCTGAAGTTTACCAGGCTGGCTCCGGAAGGAGAGGTTCTTGTCATGGATGTTTTCCGGGCACTGGATACCCTGGCTTTCCGGGGAGAGAGTTTTTCGTTGATCTTTATGGATCCGCCTTATAACCGTGGACTGGAAAAGGAAGTCCTTTCCAGACTAAAAGCTTCCCCTCTTGTGACGGAGGAAACCTTGTTGATCGTGGAGGCTTCCCTGGAAACTGATTTCTCTTATCTGGAGGAATTTGGCTACGAGGTAGTAAAAAGAAAAGAATACAAAACAAATGTCCATATGTTTTTGCAAAGGACAAAAGGAGCAGATACATGAGACGAGCAGTTTATCCGGGCAGCTTTGACCCGGTCACGTTCGGACACCTGGATATCATCCGCAGATCCGCCGCTCTGGTGGACGAGCTGGTGGTGGGAGTGCTGAACAACTCCAGCAAAACACCGTTGTTTTCAGTGGAAGAACGTGTTAATATACTATTGGAAGCCACAAAGGACATTCCAAACGTGCGGGTCGAGTCTTTTTCCGGCCTGTCTGTGGATTTTGCGAGAGCCTGCGAGGCCCGTTTTATCGTTCGGGGACTTCGGGCGATCACTGATTTTGATTATGAGCTTCAGCTGGCACAGACCAACCGGATCATGAATTCGGATATCGATACCCTGTTTCTGGCTACGAGCCTGGAATATGCTTATCTGAGCTCTTCCACAGTGAAAGAAGTAGCTTCTTACGGCGGAGATGTATCGAAGTTTGTACCGCCTTTTGTTGTCGATAAAATCTATAATAAAATATGGTCGAAGAAGAACCAGAAGTAAGGAGAGAGTACCGCCATGAGCAGCAGAATTGAGCAGATCATCGAAGAAATTGAAGAATACGTGGACAGCTGTAAATTTCAGCCCCTGTCCTCTACCAAGATCGTAGTAAACAAAGAAGAACTGGAAGAGCTTCTCCGTGAGCTTCGCATGAAGACTCCGGATGAGATCAAACGGTATCAGAAGATCATCAGCAATAAGGATGCCATCCTTGCGGATGCCCAGTCCAAAGCAGATGCGATCGTTGCCGAGGCCAGAGAGAAGACACAGAACATGGTGACTGAAAGTGAGATCATGCGTGAGGCTACCGAGCAGGCGAATGACCTTCTGGAGCGTACCAATCAGCAGGCACAGGAGATTCTGGACAATGCAACCAACGATGCAAACAACATCCGTATGGGAGCTCTCCAGTATACCGATGACATGCTGGCAAATCTGGAGAAGATCATGAGCCATACCATTGATGGAGCCGGAGCAAAATACAACAACTTCATCAATGCCATCCAGTCCTGTTATGACATTGTGAGCAAGAACCGCAGCGAGCTTTCTCCTCAGGCAGCCCCCACCAATTATGGGGCTCCGGAGACCATGGAGGAAGATCCGGCAGAGTATGACGAGCAGCCGGAGGAAAACTAATTTCGTAAGAGCAGGCAGCCTGTCAGAAAAGTCAGGAAGGCAATTATGATTTTGGAAATGAAATAGTCTCTCATGGAGAGACCGGAACCTTTGAGAACACTGGAGGTCTGGGCCATAGCGCTCAGGCCTCCGAAGGTTGTCAGGGGGAACAGGATCCGACAGGCGGTTTTCAGCGGGAAAAGCGATACGATGCCCGGAATACCGGTGGTGATCTCCAGAAGCCCACCTGCCAGAGCCGCTGTCTGTTCCGGAAGGAACGGCAGAAGTACCAGGATCTCTGCCAGTATGGAGAAAAGAACAAGATATCCCCCCAGTTTCAGGAGCGTATTTACGGCGTCATAAATACAGGCATCCAGAAGTTCAAAACTGATTTGAACAGCGGATGCATTTTTTTTGCCTGAAAAGAATGGTATTTTTGGACGAAAAAGCCCCGGTCTTGTAAGAAAACCGTAAAAAACAGGTATTCCATAGACAAGGAAAAGTGCAAACGGAAGAAGCTCCGGTTTTTTCAGGTTCTCCATCACCAGAAAAGTAATGATGAAAGAAGGGCTTAGCTGATTACAGAAGCCCAGAAGATAGGAAGCTTCCTCAGGAGCTATCCGGCCGTTTCGGGTGAGATCCGCCAGTACTTTTGCTCCCATGGGACAGCCGCAGAGAAAACCGGTGAAACAGGCATAGCTTCCAAGCGGTGAAATCCCGAAAAGCCTTCCGAAGACAGGGGCTAAGAGGGCTGCCGGGATCTGTACCAGACCGGAATGGATGAGAAAGCCGGAGAGGATCAGAAAAGGCAGAAGGGTAGGAACCAGAGTGCCGAACCAGAGATCCAGTCCCCGTCTGGAAGCAAAAAGAGCTGCTTCCGGAAAAAGAAGCAGGAAAACGAGGATTCCGAGGAGAAGAAAAGCAAGAAAACATTTTTTCATAAAGAAAGCCTTTTTTGTTTTTTAAAATTTATGTGAGACCGTCTTTAAAAAGAAGGTTCTTTTTTCAGTCGTTTTTGCATAAACTGGTCTGAGGGCATAGAAAGAGAAAAGCTGTGGGGAAAAACGGTAAAACAGCAGTTCTTCTGCTGGTACTTATGTTTTTTTGCGGAATCTTCCGGACGCAGCTCCTGCGTCATGCCAGGATGAGGAATCTTTCAGAGAACCAGAAGGAAAGCAGCGTGTTCCGGGAGATGGAGCTTTCGGAAGAAGCGCTGATTTCCCTGAATGAACTTTTGGAGGAGGGGTATGAGCCGGGACGGCTTCTTTCGGTACTTCTGCCCTGGGAAAATTTTCGCATTCCGCCGGAGTCTGTCTGGAACCGTGGAGTCTATTTGCAGGCGGCCGGGGAATTTCAGACGTTCCGGTCACTGGAATTAAGCAGATTTCAGAAGGCCATGTCTGCCGTCTGGGATGATCTGGAAGAATTTCCGTTGGATTTTGTACCTGTCTATGAAGATTCCTGGCTTTTTGACAGAAGCTTCGGAGGGGAAAGGCAGCATGAGGGCTGTGACCTGATGCCGCCGGGAAACCAGCGGGATTTTTATCCGGTACGGAGTATGACAGACGGGGTTGTGGAAAGGATCGGCTGGCTGTCACTGGGGGGCTGGCGGATCGGCATCCGCGGAAGCCGTGGCGGTTATTTTTACTATGCCCATCTCTCTTCGTATGGTCGTGCGTTTCAGAAAGGCGACCGGGTTTCTGCCGGAGATCTTCTGGGTTATATGGGAGACAGCGGCTACGGACCGGAAGGAACAACAGGAAGATTTGATGTGCATCTGCACATCGGGATTTACATAGAAGGAGAAAACCGGAAAGAGATCAGCGTGAATCCCTACTGGCCTCTCCGGTATCTGGAAGAAAGCATAGATTTCTCATGAAAAATGTGGTATCATTTGAGTATCAAAGCATCATTATCGTATGATAAAAGTGTTCGGCAGTTATAGAAAAATGCCGTTAGAAAATCTCTCAAACATAAGGAGGCTTATATGGAAATACAATTATGGAGAGAGATCCTGAATCCGTATGATCTGGCAGTGAAGGAACTTACAGTAAAATTTGAACATCTGATTCAGGAACATCGTCAGCAGGGGTTGTATTCCCCCATCGAACAGGTACACGGAAGGGTAAAGACCATTTCCAGTATCCTGGACAAAGCACAGAAAAAGAATATTCCTATTAATGAGATAGAAGACAAACTGGAAGATATCGCCGGGATCCGGATCATCTGCCAGTTTGTGGAAGACATCCAGAAGGTCGTGGAGATCATCCGCTCCCGGACGGATATGAAAGTCATAGAAGAAAAAGATTATGTCAGCAATATGAAAAACAGCGGTTACCGCAGCTATCATATGATTGTCGAATATACCGTGGAGACGATGAATGGTCCGAAGCGTATCCATGCGGAGATCCAGATCCGGACTCTGGCCATGAATTTCTGGGCGACCATCGAACATTCTCTCCAGTATAAATATAAGAAAAACATTCCGGATCATATCCGCGAAAAACTGAGCAGTGCGGCAGACGCCATCATTGTTCTGGATCAGGAAATGTCTCAGGTGCGCAGTGAGATCATGGATGCCCAGAATGCTTTTCAGATCCAGGCAAATCTTGTGGCGGACATTTTGAATACGATCCAGAATCTCTATCAGCTGGCAAACAAACGGGAGATCGCCAAGATCCAGGATGAGTTTTACCGGATCTACAAGGCAGAGGATCTGGAGCAGCTGAGACGGTTTCAGAAACAGCTGGATGTCATCGCGGAAGGCTACCGCGCCCAATCCTGCTGACAAAGACAAAGGAGAATAGATCAGTGAACCTTCCGGAAAACTACATAGAATCCATGCGGCAGCTCCTTGGCGAGGAGGAGCTGCAAAACTATCTGGCCTGCTTTGATGCACCCAGAACCTATGGCCTTCGGGTCAATACGGGAAAAATTTCCGTGGAAGAATTTTTAAAAAGGACCTCTTTTCATCTGACACCGGTTCCCTGGGTGGAAAATGGATTTTATTATGATCCGGAGGAGGTCGTGACGAAACATCCGGATTATTATGCCGGACTTTATTATATCCAGGAACCCAGCGCCATGGTCCCGGCATCCCGTCTTCCTGTTGAAGAGGGAGACCGCGTGCTGGATCTCTGTGCGGCTCCCGGTGGAAAATCCACAGAACTGGCAGCAAGACTTCATGGGACCGGGCTTCTGGTATCCAACGACATCAGCCGGTCCAGAGCCCAGGGACTTCTGAAAAATCTGGAGCTTTTCGGAGCCGGCAATATTCTGGTGACCAGTGAGACGCCGGAAACGCTTGCCGGCAGCTTTGAGGGCTTTTTTGACAAGATCCTGGTAGATGCACCCTGTTCCGGAGAAGGCATGTTCCGGAAGGACAGGGATATGGTAAAGAGCTGGCTGGAACACGGGCCGGAATACTATGCACCCATCCAGCAGGAGATCCTTCGCCAGGCGGTCCGGATGCTCCGGCCGGGCGGCATGCTCCTTTATTCCACCTGTACCTTTTCTCCGCTGGAAAATGAAGACAATCTGAAACGTCTTCTGGAGGCAGAACCGGAGCTTGAGATCGTTCCTCTTTCCACCGGGGACTGGTTCCGGGAAGGACAGCTGCCCGGAACGATCCGGATCTGGCCTCAGGATGTCCGTGGAGAAGGGCATTTCACAGCTCTTCTCCGGAAAAAAGGAACGGCTTGTGAGGAGAGTGGAAAGGACAGACGCCGGACGGCGGTCCTTCCGGAAGGGCTTTCCGATTTTGCTTCCCTTTTCCGGCGGCCGCTCCTGACAAAGGGCACACTGGATCTGCGGAAGGAAAATGTCTATCTTTTACCGGAAGGCTTTCCGGAGGTCAGAGGTTTACGGTTTCTGCGTACGGGATTATATGTGGGTGAACTGAAAAAGAAGCGTTTTGAACCGTCACAGGCTCTTGCCATGTACCTGAAACAGGGAGATTTCAAACAGGAACTGAATCTTCCGGCCGGTGATGAGAGACTGATCCGCTATCTGAAGGGGGAAACTCTGGAGATCGCTGAGGAAGAAGCCTGTTTTTCCGGCTGGACGCTGGTACTCAATGACGGGTATCCGCTGGGCTTCGGAAAACTGAATAAAGGAACACTAAAAAATAAATACTGTAGCGGATGGAGGCTTTTATGAGCCAGATGAGACTGGATAAATGGCTGGCGGACGCGGGTGCAGGAACCCGGAGCCAGGTAAAAGAATATTTGAAAAAAGGGCGGATCAGAGTCAACGGAGAAACAGTGAAAAAGCCGGAAACCAAAATTTCAGAAGAGACCGATGAGGTGAGCTTTGACGGAAAAATCCTGAGCCGGCCAGGTCTTGCCTGGTATATGTTCCACAAACCGGCAGGCTGTATCACAGCTGCGAGAAACGGCCGGACGGAAACAGTGATGGACTTTTTTGCCGAAGCGCCGGAAAAGGATCTGGCTCCGGTCGGACGGCTGGATAAAGATACGGAAGGCTTTCTTCTCATCACCAATGACGGACCTTTAAACCACTTTCTTCTGGCTCCCGGCCGTCATGTGGAAAAGACTTATTATGTCAGGGCTGCAGGAACGTTGTTTCCGGAGGCGGAGAAACGCTTTCTGGAAGGATTGGATATCGGGGATGAGAAGCCGACCCTTCCGGCAGAATTAAAGATCCTGAAACAGGATGGTACGGACACGGAGCTTCTCCTGACTTTGAAGGAAGGCCGTTTTCATCAGGTGAAACGCATGGTTCAGGCAGCAGGGGCAGAGGTGACGTATCTGAAAAGGATCTCCTTTGGAGGCCTTCCTCTGGATGAAGACCTGGAAAAAGGAGAATACCGGTCTCTGACAGAGGAGGAAGTTAAATTTCTGAAAGCACAGGCAGGCATGAAAGAAGGATAAAGACGATATGAGTGGATTTTTACCGGTTAGCAGAAAAGAAATGAAAGAACGGGGCATGGAACAGCTGGATTTTGTCTATGTCATCGGGGATGCCTACGTGGATCATCCTTCCTTCGGGCACGCAATCATCAGCCGTCTTCTGGAGGCCCATGGCTACACGGTGGGGATCATTTCCCAGCCGGACTGGAAAAACGATGAAAGTATAGCTGTTTTCGGAGAACCGCGTCTGGGCTTTCTGGTATCAGCAGGAAATATGGATTCCATGGTGAATCATTACTCGGTTTCCAAAAAAAGAAGGCAGACCGATGCATACACGCCCGGCGGGGTGATGGGAAAACGGCCGGACCGGGCAGTGACGGTCTACAGCAATCTGATCCGCCGGACGTATAAAAAGACGCCTATTATCATTGGCGGAATTGAGGCCAGTCTTCGAAGGCTGGCACATTATGATTACTGGGACAATTCCCTGAAACGCTCGGTGCTTCTGGACTCCGGAGCAGATATCCTTTCTTATGGAATGGGAGAACGGAGCATTCTTGCCATTGCGGAAGCTTTGGATGCCGGAATTGCGGTTTCCGATATCGGCTTTATTCCGGGAACGGTCTATAAGACGCAGCATCTGGAAAATGTCTATGATTATGAAATGCTCCCCTCCTTCGAAAAACTGAAAGAGGACAAGGCCAATTATGCCAGAAGTTTTTACACGCAGTATTGCAATACGGATTCCATCACAGGAAAGCGTCTGGTGGAACCCTACCCGAATAAAATCTATGTGGTCCAGAATCCCCCATCTGCTCCTTTGAACCAGGAGGAAATGGATGAGGTCTATGCATATCCTTATATGCGGACATACCATCCTTCCTACGAAAAACTCGGGGGTGTGCCGGCTATTTCCGAGATCAAATTTTCTCTTGTAAGCAACCGTGGCTGTTTCGGAGGCTGCAGCTTCTGTGCATTGACCTTTCATCAGGGACGGATCATCCAGACCAGGAGTCATGAATCCATTGTGGAAGAGGCAAAGCTTCTCACGAAAGAACCGGATTTCAAAGGTTATATCCATGATGTAGGCGGACCGACCGCGGATTTCCGTGTACGGGCCTGCGCCAAACAGGAGACCCGGGGGGTCTGTACCGGCAGGCAGTGCCTTTTTCCAAAGCCCTGCAAAAATCTCCGGGCGACCCACAAAGACTATCTGGAACTGCTCCATAAGCTCAGGAAGCTTCCAAAGGTGAAAAAAGTCTTCATCCGTTCCGGCATCCGTTTCGACTATGTGCTGGCAGATCCGGATGATACCTTTTTCCGGGAACTGGTACAGTATCACATCAGCGGGCAGCTGAAGGTGGCGCCGGAGCATGTCAGTGACCAGGTGCTTCATTATATGGGAAAGCCGGAACATGCAGTATTTACGCAATTTACGGAAAAATACAAAAAACTCAATGAAAAATATGGGATGAACCAGTTTCTGGTGCCTTATCTGATGTCTTCTCATCCGGGCTGTACCATGAGAGAGGCAGTGAAGCTGGCAGAGTATTTGAGAGATCTGGGGTATATGCCGGAGCAGGTGCAGGATTTTTATCCGACGCCGTCCACGATTTCCACCTGCATGTATTATACCGGGCTGGATCCACGGACAATGGAGTCTGTTTATGTGCCGACCAATCCTCATGAAAAAGCAATGCAGAGAGCATTGATCCAGTACCGGAATCCGAAAAACTACGATCTGGTAAAGGAGGCTCTGGTCCGGGCACACAGAACGGATCTGATCGGTTATGACCGCCGTTGTCTGATCCGGCCGGAGAAACCGTCGGAGCATCCGGTGAAAAATAATTCCGGCGGGAAACCGTCCGGAAGAAGGAAGCAAGGTGCTGCTGATCTCAGGGGTGCGAAGGGAAAGAACGCTTCCGAAAACAGAAGCCGCCGAAGTCCCATCCGGAACATTCAGAAAAAGAAAGGGAAGTAACAGCAGATGAAGAAAGTACAAAAAGGAGAATACGGCTACATTCATTCTCAGAAGATCCGCCGTTCCGTCATCACGTTTGTTCTGCTTCTGATCCCGGTAGTGATCTTTTTCATCGGTCTCGGGATCTATCATAAGAGAGAGAATATGTTTACCTTTGTGGCGATCATGGGCTGCCTTCCGGGCTGCCGTTGTGCCGTTGGCATGATCATGATGCTTCTTCAGAAGGAGACAGATCCGGAAGTTTATGAAAAGACCAGAAAAGCGGCAGGAGAGCTTCCGGTCCTTTACGACTGTGTGTTTACTGCCTATGAGAAGACCACCTCTGTGAATGCCCTGGTTCTGGGGCAGGGCTGTGTCATCGGTTATTCTTCTGATCCGAAGACCAGTCCGGAGTACATTGAAAAGCATCTGACGGAGATCCTTCAGGGAAACAATGTAAAACGGACGGTGAAGCTTTTCCGGGATTACCGGAAATTTGAAACACGGGTAAAGGAAATGGCAGCTTCTGAAGCTGCCGGAGATGAGAAAAGAAAGAATGAAAAGGCTGTGGATGTTTTAAAAGCCATAGCACTGTAAACAGGGAGGAAACAGCATGAAACAGTTTACCGTGACTCAGGCGGAGGCCGGTCAGCGGCTGGACAAATTTCTGGGAAAATACCTGAACAAGGCGCCGAAGAGTTTTCTCTACAAAATGATGCGGAAAAAGAACATTACCCTCAACGGGAAGAAGGCAGCCGGCAGTGAGAAGCTGGTATCAGGAGATGAGATCAGGCTTTTCTTTTCCGATGAGACCATTGAAAAATTTTCAGAGCTTCAGCTTCCTGAGGCGCAGGGAAAGCTTTCTGTGATCTATGAGGACGAACATATCCTTCTGGTGAATAAACCGGAAGGGATCCTCTCTCAGAAAGCGGAACCGGAGGATATCTCCATGGTGGAAGAGGCGCAGGCGTATCTTCTGCATACAGGAGCTGTGACAGAGGAATCGCTGCGGACGTTCCGTCCTTCTGTGGTGAACCGGCTGGACCGGAATACCAGTGGTATTCTGGCAGTGGGAAAAGATCTTGCAGGAGCACAGGAGCTGAGCCGTCTTTTCAAGGAACGTTCTTTACATAAATATTATTACTGTCTGGTCAAAGGCAGAGTGGAAGAGAAAGCCAGGATCAAGGGCTATCTCGTGAAAAATGAAGCCACAAACCGCGTCACCGTGGAAAAAGAGCCCATGGGCAGGGAAGCCCTTCCCATTGAAACGGAATACATTCCGCTGGACAGTGACGGAGAGGTAACACTTTTAAAAGTTCTTCTGGTAACAGGCCGGACGCATCAGATCCGTGCGCATCTGTCTTCTGTTGGTCATCCGATCCTGGGAGATCACAAGTACGGAGATCCCGTTTTGAATGCCAGGGTAAAAGAAGAGTACCATCTGACCCATCAGCTGCTTCATGCGGCGATCCTTACATTTCCAAAGCTGGAGGGAACACTTGCCTATCTTTCCGGCCGGACCTTTCAGGCTCCGCTGCCGAAGAAATTTGCACGCATCCTGACACAGCGGAAGCTGAGTGTCGAAGGAAATGCAGAGCACGGAACGGCGGGTAAGGAGGAAACGATATGCCGACATGGAATTCCAGAGGCCTGAGAGGTTCGGTCCTGGAGGACCTGATCAACCGGACAAATGAGCAGTACCGGGAAAAAGGGCTGGCGCTGATCCAGAAAGTCCCGACGCCCATCACCCCCATCAGGATCGACAAGGAACACCGCCATATCACTCTGGCCTATTTTGAACAGAAAAGTACGGTGGACTACATTGGGGCAGTCCAGGGGATCCCGGTCTGCTTTGATGCAAAAGAGTGTGCCTCGGATACGTTTGCCCTTCAGAATATCCATGCCCATCAGGTGGCATTTATGGAAGAGTTCGAGCATCAGGGAGGAATCTCATTCCTCCTGATTTTTTATACCGGAAGGAATGAGATCATCTATCTGCCTTACCGGGAAATGCGCAAATTCTGGGATCGCGGAGTGGCAGGAGGCCGGAAAAGCTTTCGTTTTGACGAGATCCGCGTCTGCTATCCGGTGAAGCAGCATGGTGGTTTTCTGGTGCCCTATCTGGATGCCATTCAGCAGGATCTGGATGAGCAGGACACAAGGGATTGACTTTTCCGGTGATCGGTCGTATAATAAGCACTGATTTTAACGTGGTAGCAATTTACCATACGAAAGTAAAACGCAAAAGGAGAGCTTCATATGATAGATCGTTTACTTCATACCCCGGATGGTGTGCGTGACACCCTAAATGATGAATGCCAGAAAAAACAGTCTCTGGAGCGGGAGCTTCATAAAGTGCTGGTTTCCTTCGGCTACCGGGATCTGGAGACACCAACCTTTGAATTTTTTGATGTATTCGGCAGAGAAGTGGGAACCACGCCCACGCAGGAGCTGTATAAATTTTTTGACCGGGAAGGAAATACGCTGGTGCTCCGTCCGGATTTCACCCCGTCCATTGCCAGGGCTGCTTCCAAGTATTTCCGGGAAGAGGACAAAGCCGTCCGTCTCTGTTATCAGGGAAATACCTTTATCAACAGCAGCAACTATCAGGGGCATCTGAAAGAAACCACACAGATGGGCGCAGAGCTTCTGGGAGATGAAAGCCCGGAGGCAGATGCAGAGCTGATCGCCATGAGTGTGGAGCTTTTGAAAAAAGCCGGTCTTCAGGAATTTCAGGTGAGTGTGGGTCATGTGGGCTTTTTCAAAAGCCTGATGAAGGAAGCCGGTTTTTCCGAGGAAGATGAGCAGAAGCTCCGTTCCCTTATCACCATGAAGAATTTTTTCGGTGTGGAAGAATTTCTGGAAAGCTTTTCTTTGAAGGAAGAATTGAAAAAAGCACTCATCACTCTGCCGGAAATGTTCGGCAGCAGTGAAATCCTTGAGCGGGCGGAACAGCTCACAGACAATCAGGAGGCGCTGGAGGCAGTACACCGGCTGAAAGAGATCTATGAGCTTCTGAAGATCTATGGTGTGGAGAAATACATCTCCTTTGATTTTGGCATGCTCAATAAATATCAGTATTATACAGGTGTGATTTTCCGCGGTTATACCTACGGAACCGGAGATGCCGTGGTAAAAGGCGGCCGTTACGACCACCTTCTGGCCCGTTTCGGAAAACCGTCTCCTTCGATCGGTTTTGCCGTGATGGTGGATCAGCTTCTTTCTGCTCTCGGAAGACAGAGGATCAGCGTTCCTGTGGAACAGGGACCAACGCTTCTGCTTTATGAGAAAAAAGACCGTACCTCAGCCATGCTGGAAGCCAATCATCTGCGGCAGCAGGGCTGCAGCGTAGTCCTTATGGAACAGAAGGATACCATGGAAGCCTATGAGGCGTACGGAAAGAGAAACGGCTTTTATGCAGTCAGAAAATTCCATGAGTCTGACAGCCTGGCCATGTGAGGAGGAGCGTAAGTCATGAGATATTTGACCATAGCCCTGACCAAAGGGCGTCTTGCCAGAAAGACACTGGAGCTTCTGGAGAAGACAGGGATCACCTGTGAAGAGATGAAAGATCCCGATTCCAGGAAACTGATCTTTACGGATGAAGAGCACAAGCTGAAGTTTTTCCTGGCCAAAGGACCGGATGTACCCACGTATGTGGAGTACGGAGCAGCAGACATCGGGATCGTAGGAGAAGATACGATCCTGGAGGAGCAGAGAAAGATCTATGAGGTGCTGGACCTGGGCTTTGGCAGATGCAGGATGTGTGTCTGCGGTCCGAAAGAGAACGAAGAGCTTTTGAAGCATCAAGAGTTTATTCGTGTTGCGACCAAGTATCCGAACATTGCCAGAGACTTTTTCTATAACAAGAAACATCAGACAGTAGAGATCATCAAACTGAACGGTTCCATTGAGCTGGCTCCCATTGTGGGACTGACGGAAGTGATCGTGGATATTGTAGAGACCGGCTCCACGTTAAGGGAGAATGGTCTTCAGGTGCTGGAGGAGGTCTGCCCCCTTTCTGCCCGTGTTGTCGTCAATCCTGTGAGCATGCGGATGGAAAATGAACGGATCACTCAGCTGTTAAAAGAGATCAAGGCTGTATTATAGGAGGAGAAACCGATGCGTACCATAAAGCTTACCGAAGAAACCAGAAAAGATCTTCTGGAAAAATTACTGAAAAGAAGTCCGAACTGCTACGGAGAATACGAAGGCCGGGTGACGGAGATCGTCAACACCGTCCGGGCAGAAGGAGATAAAGCGCTGTTTGCCTATACCGAGCGCTTTGACCGGGCCAAGATCACAGAGGAAAATATCCGTGTGACCGAAGAAGAGATCCAAAAAGCTTATGAGGTGGTGGATCCGGAGCTTTTGTCCGTGATCCGCAAAGCTCTGGTCAATATCCGTTCTTATCATGAAAAACAGCTGAAGCAGAGCTGGTTTGAAAGCCAGCCCTCCGGTATCATCCTGGGTCAGAAGGTACAGGCTCTTTCCACAGTCGGCGTTTATGTTCCCGGCGGAAAGGCGGTTTATCCTTCTTCGGTTCTCATGAACATCGTTCCGGCCAAGGTAGCCGGTGTGGAAAAGATCATCATGTGTACGCCCTGTTCTTCCGAGGGAGAGGTCTGTGCGTCCACACTGGTGGCAGCCAGAGAGGCCGGCGTGGATGAGATCTATAAAGCCGGCGGAGCCCAGGCCGTTGCGGCAATGGCATTTGGTACGGAATCCGTTCCGAAGGTGGACAAGATCGTAGGACCCGGAAATATTTATGTGGCTCTGGCCAAAAAAGCGGTGTATGGTTTCGTCAGCATCGATTCCATCGCAGGTCCCAGTGAGATCCTGGTTCTGGCAGATGAAACGGCAAATCCCCGTTTTGTAGCTGCAGATCTTCTGTCGCAGGCAGAGCATGATGAACTGGCTTCTGCAATCCTCATTACGACCAGTGAGGAACTGGCTGCAAAGGTTTCCACGGAAGTGGATGGTTTCTTAAAGGAGCTTTCCAGAAGAGAGATCCTGGAAAAATCACTGGAGAATTACGGACACATCCTCATTGCCGACAATATGGATGATGCGATGGATACGGTCAATGCCATTGCTTCCGAGCATCTGGAGATCGTGACGAAAAATCCCTTTGAGCTTATGACCAAGGTAAAAAATGCCGGGGCCATTTTCCTCGGTGAGTATGCCAGCGAGCCGCTGGGAGATTATTTCGCAGGTCCGAACCATGTACTTCCGACCAATGGGACGGCCCGTTTCTTCTCACCTCTTGGCGTGGATGATTTCATCAAACGTTCCAGCATTGTTTATTATTCCAAGGATGCCCTGGAGGCTGTGCACGAGGACATCATCCGCTTTGCGAAGGCGGAACAGCTGACCGCCCATGCCAATTCCATTGCGGTGCGCTTTGAAAAAAAGGATGAAAAATAAGGAGAGGTCATGGAAAGAAAAGCAGTAGTAAACAGAAAAACCAGAGAAACGGACATTTCTCTGGAACTGGATCTGGACGGAAGCGGACAGTATGACATCGATACGGGCATCGGCTTTTTTGACCATATGCTTTCCGGTTTTGCAAGACATGGTTTTTTTGATCTGAAGCTGAAAGTGACCGGAGATCTGTATGTGGACAGCCACCATACCATAGAAGATACGGGGATCGTGCTGGGAAAAGCCATTGCGCAGGCTCTTGGAGAGAAAGCAGGGATCAGACGCTACGGTCATTTTCTGCTTCCGATGGACGAGTGCCTTGTGCTCTCCGCTGTGGATCTCAGCGGCAGGCCTTATCTTTCCTGGGATGCGGAGTTTACCGTTCCACGGCTCGGTGATATGGATACGGAGATGGCGAAAGAATTTTTCTATGCGGTTTCCTATGCCGCAGCCATGAATCTTCATCTGAAGGTCTTGACACCGGGAAACAATCATCATATGATGGAAGCAATGTTTAAGGCCTTTGGAAAGGCCCTGGATATGGCTGTGAGTCCGGAAAGCCGGACGACAGAAGTTCTTTCCACGAAAGGGAGTTTATGATTATGACACAGAAAAAAATAGCAGCATGCATTTTTTTAAAGAATGGCAGAGCCGTGACCGATTTTACCGGAAAAACCCTTCTTACGGAGACTTCACCGGTGATCCTGGCAGAGGAGTACGATCACGCAGGAGCCGATGAACTGGTGATCTTTGATCTGTCCGAGGGAGATGAGGAGCATGAAAATGCTCTGAATATGATCCGTGCCATTCAGCGGCGGGTGGATATCCCCATCATGGGCTGCGGCAATGTAAACCGGGTAGAGGATGTCAAAAAACTGCTTTATGCCGGATGCCAGAAAGCGGTCCTGAATTTCTCCAAGGAGAGCAATATCGCCCTTACAGAGGAAGTCTCCAAGCGCTTTGGCAAGAATAAGATCGGCATTTCCATTGATAAGCCCGAGGAATATATGCAGAACAATGAACTCATCGCAGAGTATACTTCAGAGCTTCTTCTCCTTCCGGGAGCAGCAGGACTGATGAAATCCCCGCTGTCTTCGGAGGTTGTCCTCTGTGATTTTGACAAAGAGGTGGGAGCCCTTCTTCCGGAGCTTTCTGATATACTGATCGATGGCATTATGGGAAGACCGGAGGCGCAGGCGGCAGAACTTTTCCTGAAAGTAAAGCAGGAAGCCAAGAAAATGGGAATCCTGGTAAATACCTTTGAAAGTCCGCTGAAATGGGAGGATATGAAGCTGAACGAGGACGGTCTTCTTCCGGTAGTCGTTCAGGATCATAAAAATCTGGAGATCCTCATGGTAGGCTATATGAATCAGGAAGCCTTCGAAGAAACACTGGCAACCGGCCGCATGACCTATTACAGCAGAAGCAGGAAGGAACTCTGGATCAAAGGAATGACCTCCGGCCATTTCCAGTATGTGAAAAAGCTCATGATCGACTGTGATAACGACACACTGCTGGCACAGGTCGCACAGATCGGAGCTGCCTGCCATACCGGAAACAGAAGCTGCTTCTACCGGACACTGGTAGAAAAGGAGACTCCCCATGTCAATCCTCTGAAGGTACTGGAAGATGTCTATGCAGTCATCGAAGACCGGAAGCTTCATCCGAAGGAAGGCTCTTACACGAATTATCTTTTTGAAAAGGGCATTGACAAGATCCTGAAAAAAGTGGGAGAAGAGTGTACAGAGATCGTCATTGCAGCGAAAAATCCCAATCCGGAAGAGATCAAATATGAGATCGCGGATTTCCTGTATCACTGCATGGTGCTGATGGCTGAAAAAGGAGTCACCTGGGAGGATATCACCGAGGAACTGGCTCACAGAAGGTAAGAAATATAAGTTCACAGGGCAGTCGTCGGGAAACTTCGGCGGCTGTTTTGCATAAGAACGATTTCCGCTGCATAAGCATAAGCAAGTCCATCGGGAAAGGTCGGGGTTGCATGCAGGAGGAAAATGATCACAAAACAGATCTGGAGGAAGTTCTTGCATCTCTTCGTGAGACTGCCGGAGAAAACAGAGAAAGTCTGAAGAACCGTTATGAGACAGAGCAGTTAAGCAAAAGAGAAGGGAAAGAAGAAAGGGAAGAACCGGTAATGGCGGGCAATGGAAGTTTTTATCTGCGGACGCTTCTTTGCTTGCTGCTTTTTCTGGGCTTGCTCATTTTAAGAAGAGAAAACCGGTCTGTGCTCGGTCTTTCACCGGAAGAACTGAAAGAAACCATAAGTACAGGGATCCTTCTTCAGGAAACGACGGAAGAAACAGAAAAGTGAGGAAAAAGAGAATGAAAAAACAGCTGATGCTGGCCTGTCTGGCCTTCTGCCTGGCATTCTCCAGCCATTCCATGGCGGCAGAGAAGAACGGCTGGAGAAGTGAGGCCGGGGGAAGTGTTTACTACGTAAAAGGAACCAAGGCAAAAGGGTTGAAAAAAATCGGCTCTTATACCTATTATTTTAAAAAAGAGGATGGGACTCTTCTGAAAAACAGATGGCTCCGCTATAAGGGAAAATATTATTATTTTCAGAACCGTGGCCGGATGGTGACAAGCCGCTGGGTCGGAAAAAAATATTATGTCGGAAAAGACGGAGCCCGTGTCACCAATCAGTGGGTAGGTAAAAAATTCCTCGGTGAAGACGGCCGCTGGATCAAAGGCTTTAAGGGCGGCTGGCAGAAGATCAAGGGAAAATGGTACTATTACACGTCAAAGGGCAAAAAAAAGACGGGCTGGATCACCTATAAGAACCATCGCTATTATCTGGATCAGAATGGTGTCCGTGTCACACAGTTTACCACGATCAACAAAAAACACTATCAGTTTAACAAAAAGGGGATCCTTCAGAAAAGCACCTGGGTAAAACGGAACGGGCTGTATTATCGTGCCGGCGAGAACGGTGCGGTAGATATGAGAGAGGGTTACAACTCCAAGGATCCGTCCACCGCCACCCGGATTATCTATAAGAGCTCCACGATCTATGTTGATCTGAAAAAAAGCTGGGAGTACGGTACCCATTACTGGACGGCTCACATCAAAGTGAAAAATACCGATCAGCTTCGCAGCTCCATGGCTTACGGTACTTATGGCGGAGCACTGGAGACTACTTCCGCGGCACTGGTACGGAATAACGGCATCATCGGGATCAACGGAAGCCGTTATGATGCCAGCGGCCGTCCGGCGTTTAATGCCGTCCTGATCCGGAAAGGCCAGATCTATAACCGTGCGCTTGGAACCAGTTATTCCCTTATGGCCATCAAACGGGACGGCACCATGTATACGCCGAAGCAGGGACTTTCTGCAGAACAGCTGGTGGCAGACGGTGTTTATGATACCTTTGATTTCGGCCCGGCTTTTATCATGAACGGCAGAGATCAGAAGATCATTTCACCTTTTGAACAGTATCAGAACAATCCCTACCCCAGAAGCGCGGTCGGCATGATCCGTCCGGGAGAGTATGTTCTTCTGGTGGCAGATGGAAGCGGCAGAGTTTCCACGGGCTCCAGAGGTCTGGATCATTATCAGATGTGTGAGATCTTCCGGCGCTACGGCTGCACCTATGCGTATCAGATGGATGGCGGCGGTTCTGCCACTTTGGCCTACCGGGGAAGAGTGCTGAACAATCCCTCTGACGGAAGCGAACGGCCGGTAGCAGATTTCCTCTATTTCCGGGAGTAAAAGTGTAGAAAAAATTTGAAAAATTCCAAATAAAAAAAATTTGAAAAAACTTCTTGACAAATTCCGCAGCATCAGATATAATTCTCAGTGTTGAGGCGGAATAGCTCAGTTGGCTAGAGCACACGGTTCATACCCGTGGTGTCGAGAGTTCAAATCTCCCTTCCGCTACTGCATCGAAGACCTGTGAGAGGATCGTTTCTCACAGGTCTTTTTCTTTTCTTTCCTGTATTTTTTGCAGAGACCAAGGAAAGAGATGAGAGAAACTTCTTGACAAGACTACACGGTGGTGGTACGGTAAAGCAGTTGAGAGCAAAAAACTTTTGGATTCAACATATCATAACAGATGAGGTGTAAAAGCATGCAGGAAATGAAACCGATCAAAGAAGGTAAGGTACGTGAGATTTATGACAATGGAGACAGCCTGATCATGGTTGCTACCGACCGTATCAGCTGCTTCGATGTGATTCTGAACAATGTGGTGACCAAGAAGGGAACCGTGCTTACTCAGATGTCAAAATTCTGGTTCAATATGACCGAAGACATTCTTCCGAACCATATGATTTCCACGGATGTCAAGGACATGCCGGAATTCTTCCAGCAGGAGAAATTTGACGGCAACAGCATGATGTGCCGGAAACTGGAAATGCTTCCTCTGGAATGTATCGTTCGCGGCTACATTACAGGAAGTGGCTGGGCCAGCTACAAGGAGAACGGAACCGTCTGCGGGATCCGTCTGCCGGAAGGTCTGAAAGAATCCGACAAACTGCCGGAGCCGATCTACACTCCCTCCACGAAAGCGGAGATCGGAGATCACGATGAGAATATTTCCTATGAGCAGAGCATTGATCATCTGGAAAAGTACTATCCGGGCAAAGGAAAAGAGTATGCTGAGAAGCTGAAGGATTATACCATTGCTCTTTATAAAAAATGCGCCGAGTACGCACTGAGCAAAGGTATCATCATTGCTGATACCAAATTTGAGTTTGGTCTGGATGAGAATGGAAATATCACCATCGGTGATGAGATGCTGACTCCGGACAGCTCCCGCTTCTGGCCGGCAGACGGTTATGAGCCGGGTCACGGTCAGCCTTCCTTTGACAAGCAGTTTGCCCGCGACTGGCTGAAAGCCAATCCGGACAACAACTGGACACTGCCCCAGGAGATCGTGGACAAGACCATTGAGAAATATCTTCAGGGCTATGAGATGCTTACCGGAGAGAAGCTCGCATAAAAAGAACGGATGAGAACCCCGCTGCATTCTGAAAAATCAGGTGCAGTGGGGTTTTTTCATTCTTTTCTGAATCTTATGTTCTTTTTTTAATAATTTGTTGCAGAAAAATCCTCCATTTGTTATAGTAAGCGCGTACTCAACAACAAATGCAAAAACGAAAGGATGGCTGTTATGACAAAATTTGAACAGTGGAGTGGTTTTTCTGGAAGACTGTGGAAAGAGGGCGTGAATGTTCGCGACTTTATCCAGAATAACTACACCCCGTATGATGGGGATGAGTCCTTCCTGGAAGGACCAACGGACTCAACAAATCGTCTGTGGGGAAAATTGCAGGAATTGCAGAAGGAGGAGAGAGCCAAAGGCGGAGTGCTTGATATGGAGACAGAAGTTGTCAGCGGTATCACAGCATATGGCCCGGCATACATTGACGAGAGCATGAAAGAGCTGGAACAGGTTGTAGGTCTTCAGACAGACAAGCCTCTGAAACGTGCATTCATGCCCTACGGCGGAATCAAAATGGCGGAGAAATCCTGTGAAATGTATGGCTACAAACCCAGCCCGAAGCTTCACGAGATCTTCACCAAATATCACAAAACTCACAATCAGGCTGTATTTGATATCTATACACCGGAAATGATGAAAGCCCGTCACAATAAAATTCTGACAGGTCTTCCGGATACCTACGGACGCGGAAGAATCGTAGGCGATTACAGAAGAGTTGCACTTTACGGAATCGATTACCTGATCAAAGCAAAACAGAGAGATTTCCATGATACCAACCGTCAGGGCATGCGTCGTGGAGACTTCCAGCTTCGTGAGGAGATTGCAGAGCAGGTAAGAGCTCTCAAAGAAATGAAAGAAATGGCTGCTGCGTACGGCTTTGATATTTCCGAGCCGGCAAAAAATGCCAGAGAGGCAGCTCAGTGGCTGTACTTTGGTTACCTGGCAGCGATCAAGACTCAGAACGGCGCAGCTATGAGCGTTGGCCGTATCTCCACCTTCCTGGACATCTATATCGACAGAGATCTGAAGAACGGAACTCTGACAGAGAAAGAGGCACAGGAGCTTATCGACCATCTGGTAATGAAATTCCGTATGGTAAAATTTGCAAGACCGGAATCTTATAACCAGCTGTTCTCCGGCGACCCGGTATGGGCAACCCTGGAGGTGGCAGGTCTTGGCATGGACGGACGTTCCATGGTAACCAAGAGTGATTACCGTTTCCTGCATACACTGGTAAATATGGGACCGGCTCCGGAGCCGAACCTGACGGTTCTCTATTCTTCTCATCTGCCGGAGAACTTCAAGAGATTTGCTTCTTATATCTCTGTGAAGACCAGCTCCATCCAGTACGAGAATGACGATGTCATGCGTCCGGTATGGGGCGATGACTACTCCATCTGCTGCTGCGTATCTGCAACACAGACCGGTAAAGAGATCCAGTTCTTCGGTGCCCGTGCAAACCTGGCAAAATGCCTTCTCTACGCAATCAACGGCGGTGTGGATGAGAAGACCGGCGAGCAGGTAGGACCGAAATATCAGCCCATCACTTCCGAATATCTGGACTATGATGAGGTGATCGAGAAATACGATGCTATGATGGACTGGCTGGCTCATCTTTATGTAGGAACCCTGAACATGATCCACTATATGCATGACAAATATTACTATGAGGCAGCAGAGATGGCTCTCATCGATACCGATGTACGCCGTACCTTTGCTACCGGTATTGCAGGTTTCTCTCATGTGGTTGACTCCTTAAGCGCTATTAAGTACGCAAAGGTAAGAACCATCCGTGATGAGAACGGCAAAGTTGTAGATTATGAGACCATCGGTGATTTCCCGAAATACGGAAACGACGATGACCGTGCAGATGAGATCGCAGTGAAGATCCTTTCCGTTTTCATGGATAAGCTGAAATACTGCCACACCTACCGTGATTCCGAGCCGACGACCTCTATTCTGACCATTACCTCTAACGTGGTATACGGAAAAGCAACCGGTTCCCTTCCGGATGGAAGAAAAGCCGGCGAGCCGCTTTCTCCGGGAGCAAACCCCTCTTACGGAGCAGAGAAAAACGGTCTTCTGGCTTCCCTGAACTCCGTTGCAAAACTGCCGTATGAGCTGGCTCTGGATGGTATCTCCAATACACAGACCATCAACCCGGGCGCACTGGGCCATGATGACGAGGAGCGTGTGACCAACCTGACCCATGTTCTGGACGGTTACTTCAATCAGGGCGCTCACCATCTGAATGTAAACGTATTCGGTACCGAGAAGCTGATCGATGCAATGGAGCATCCGGAGAAACCGGAGTATGCAAACTTCACCATCCGTGTATCCGGTTACGCTGTAAAATTCATCGACCTGACCAGAGAGCAGCAGATGGATGTTATCGCAAGAACCTGCCACGACAGAATGTAAGGTGAAAATCATGGAAAACCAGAAAGGGTATGTTCATTCTCTGGAAAGCTTTGGCTCTGTGGACGGTCCGGGAGTCCGTTATGTGATCTTCTTAAGCGGCTGTCCCATGCGATGCCAGTTTTGTCACAATCCGGATACCTGGGAGCTGAAAAAGGGAGACCTTTACCGTGCGGACGAGCTTCTTGAAAAGGCACTCCGCTACCGCAATTACTGGGGAGACAAAGGAGGAATCACGGTCAGCGGCGGAGAACCGTTGATGCAGATCGATTTTCTCACAGAGCTTTTCAGAAAGGCAAAGGAAAAAGGCATCCATACCACCCTTGATACCAGCGGCGCTCCTTTTACGGAGGAAGGAAGCTGGTTTGAGAAGTGGCAGGAACTCATGAAGTACACCGATCTTGTAATGCTGGATATCAAGCATATTGACGAAGAGCAGCACAGGATCCTGACAGGAAGAACCAACAAAAACATTCTCCGGATGGCAGAAGTGCTGTCTGAGATGGGCAAGCCGGTCTGGATCCGCCATGTACTGGTGCCGGAGAGAAATGACACTGATGCATATCTCCATCGGCTGGCTGACTTTATCCATACATTAAAGAATGTGGAGCGGGTAGAGGTTCTTCCTTATCATACTCTTGGGGTTTTCAAATGGGAGACTCTGGGCATCCCCTACGCTCTGGAAGGCATCAAGCCTCCCACAAAAGAGCGGGTGGAAAATGCCGAGCGTATCCTTGGTATCAGAGAATAGAATCAGAATAAGTAAGAATGAGCCCCGGTGCGGCAGGATTTGAACTGCTGCGCCGGGGTTTTTCTGTAAAAAAGAAAAACCTGTTATATTTCTTTATTTTCCTGTTGACAAATCTACAGGAAGGGCATATCATGAATATATGAATAGTTGTTCATATGAAAAAAGAAGAAGTAAATAAAAGGAGGCATATCTCATGAAGAAAAAATTCAAATTACAGGATCTGGACTGTGCAAACTGCGCAGCAAAAATGGAGGAGGCGATCAAGAAACTTGACGGTGTCAACGATGCAAGCGTGAATTTCATGATGCAGAAGATGACCATCGATGCCGAGGACAGCAGATTCGATGAGATCATGAAAGAGGTTGTCACTGTCTGCGCCAAGGTTGAGCCTGACTGCAAGATCCTGATGTGATTCCGTACTGTGACCCGGGCATCTGACCCGGGTCTTTCTTTCCGGATCGAAAGGGGATAACCGGAAAGCTGCATCATTATAATATGGAAGGAAGATTGAAACAATGACCGACAAGCAAAAGAAAACATTATCGCGTATTCTTGTAACCTTTGTGATCTTCTCCGTCCTGTTTATTCTGGAACATACCGGGAGGCTGGAGAATGTCAATATGTGGATCCTTTTTATTATCTATCTGATCCCGTATCTGATCATCGGCTATGACATTATTCTGAAGGCAGCAAAGAATCTCTCCCATGGCCAGGTGTTTGATGAGAATTTTCTGATGATGGTAGCCACGATCGGTGCTTTCGGCGTACGGGAGTTTTCCGAAGCCGTAGCTGTGATGCTGTTCTATCAGGTGGGTGAACTCTTCCAGAGTTATGCCGTAGGAAAATCCCGTCAGTCCATTGCCGCCATGATGGACATCTGTCCGGAATATGCCAATATCGAATCGGAAGGAAAACTGGTCCAGGTCGATCCGGACGATGTAGAAGTAGGAACCATCATCGTGATCAAACCCGGTGAGCGGATCCCTCTGGACGGTGTGGTGGTGGAAGGAGAGTCCCTCATTGATACCGCGGCTCTTACCGGAGAATCGGTACCGAGAAAGGCAGCTGTGGGAGATGAGATCATCAGCGGCTGTGTCAATGGAAGTGGTACACTGAAGGTACGGACGACAAAGGAATTTGATGATTCCACGGTAGCCAAGATCCTGGAACTGGTGGAAAATGCAAGCTCTAAGAAAGCAAAAGTCGAGAACTTTATCACCAAATTTGCGAAATACTATACACCGGTCGTTACCATCGGTGCTGTGATCCTGGCAGTTCTTCCTCCGCTGATTCTTGGCGGAGGCTGGGGAGAGTGGATCCAGCGAGCCTGCATTTTCCTGGTAATTTCCTGCCCCTGTGCTCTTGTGATCTCCGTTCCGATGGGCTTTTTCGGAGGAATCGGAGCCGCATCCAAAATCGGCGTTCTGGTAAAGGGCAGCAACTATCTGGAAGCTGTGGCTGAGATGACAACCATCGTTTTTGATAAGACCGGTACCCTGACCAGAGGAGAGTTCCGTGTGACGGAGATCCATCCGGAAAAAGGCACGGAAGCGGAGCTTCTGGAACTGGCTGCTCTGGGAGAGGGCTATTCCAACCACCCGATTGCAAATTCTATCCGGGAAGCTTATGGAAAAGAACTGGATATGAACCGCGTGTCTGATGCGGAAGAAGTGGCCGGTCATGGCGTTTCTGTAGCTGTGGACGGAAAGAGAGTTCTTCTCGGTAACGGGAAACTCATGAAGCAGCAGGACATTTCCTATACCTCCTGCAAGAGCCGCGGCACTGTAATCTATGTGGCTGTGGACGGCAGTTTTGCCGGCTCGATCGTGATCTCCGACCGGATCAAAGAGGGAGCAAAAGAAGCGATCGCCAGCATGAAGAAGCTTGGTGTAAAGCATTGTGTGATGCTTACCGGTGACCGGAAAGAGGCTGCGGAGCAGGTGGCAGAGGAGATCGGCATTGACGAAGTGCATGCAGAGCTTCTTCCAGGTGATAAAGTAGCAAAGGTGGAAGAACTCCTGAAAAAAGAAAGTGACAAAGAGCGCCTGGCTTTTGTCGGTGACGGTATCAACGATGCTCCGGTTCTTGGCCGTGCCGATATCGGTATCGCCATGGGAAGCATGGGTTCCGATGCAGCCATCGAGGCGGCAGATGTGGTCCTGATGGATGACGATATCACCAAGATTGCCTCTATCGTGAAGATTTCCAGAAAGACGCTCCGCATTGTCCGCCAGAATATCATCTTTGCACTGGCAGTCAAAGCTCTGGTGCTGATCCTGGGAGCTTTTGGCATGGCAAATATGTGGGAAGCCGTTTTTGCAGACGTCGGAGTTTCTGTCATTGCGATTTTGAACTCCATGCGTGCACTGAAGATCGATAATTGAATAATTCTAAAGAGAAAAACGCCATCCGGCCGGGAAAAATCTCGTACCGGATGGCGTTTTTTCTGTGAAAAGGGGTTTTTACTGAAGCCCAAGATATTCCCGAATTGCCGGAAGCTGTTTCTTTGCATCTTCGTATCCGAGGAAATACAGATTGCCAAGCTTCTCCATATCGCCTTCCAGCCGGCTGATATCCACAGGCCTGGAAGGAGCTATGACGTAAATCTTTTTCTCGGCGGCCAGCTCGATCATCTCACTGCACTGACGGTTATAATTGGCGTTGCTGTCATCCAGAACCCGGGCAAAGTCCGGATAGTCATGGTAAAGGCGGTCGGTAAGGGAATGGTCACTTCTTTCTTTTTTGCGGTAATCCATAGGACGGGTGCGGATGACCAGAACCTTTTGATATCCCTGGTCCAGAGGCCAGCGGAATGGCACTTTGTCGCTGCAGCCGCCATCCAGATAGGGAATGCCATTGATCATGACCATTTTTGAGACGTAGGGCATAGAGGCAGAGGCGCGGACAGCCTGAAAGATGGTTTTTCTGTCACTTTTTTCAAAATAACGGGGCCGGCCTGTGATACAGTCTGTTGCCACCACGACAAAACGGCTGTCCGGCCGGAAGAAACGTTCTTCATTCAGGGGGTCTTCTTTATTGACATTTTTTAGTATGAAATCAAAGCCAATGACACCGAGGTTTTTGCGGATAGCCTTAAGCCCCACATAGCGGCTGTCGTGGCGATAGGTCAGATTCAGACGGCCGGAACGGCCAATTTGTCCAGAAACGTAATTCATGCCATTGAGGGCTCCGGCGGAAACTCCTACCGTGCAGGAAAGATTGATCCCTGCTTCCATGAGAGCATCCAGAACTCCGCTGGTGTAAAGCCCGCGGAAAGCGCCGCCTTCCAGAACGATGCAGCCTTCGGTCAGCTGATCCGATGCCAGACCTTTCGGAAGACGGGACAGGCCGGAAAATACCTTTTTGTTTTTACTCATAGCAGTCACTCCTCATTTGTGCGTGTGTTGTTTTGTCAGACGGCCGGAGAACGCTTCTCCGGACAGTCCCTATCATAACGCAGAAAAATTTCAAACTCAAGTATGTATTTTTTCAAAAAAAGGGCTTGTATAATTGAAAAGACCGCATTATAATAGCAGACGAATAAAACCTATCGGTTTACTAGGTATTTAAAGGCTGTTACAGAAAAACGGCAGAAACGAAGGAAGTTATGTCAGAACCAATTCTTAAGATCAGTCAGCTGACAGCGAGGGTGGAGGAAAAAGAAATCCTCCATGATATAAATTTTGAGATGCGAAAAGGAGAGACCCACGTGCTCATGGGACCAAACGGAGCCGGTAAATCCACCCTGGGTTATGTGCTCATGGGGAATCCAAAATAAGAGATTACGGAAGGAAGCATTTCCTTTAAAGGAAAAGACATCACAGCGGAGAGTGTGGACAGGCGGGCGAAGGACGGTATGAGCTGAAGAAAAATCTGGAATTTCTCGATCTGGACGAGTCCTATGCGGAGAGAAGCTTAAATGTGGGCTTTTCCGGTGGTGAGAAAAAGAAGATCGAAACCCTGCAGCTGATGATGCTCCGCCCGAGTCTTGCAATCCTGGATGAGACCGATTCCGGACTGGATGTAGATGCCGTCCGCCTGGTGTCCAGGGGCGTGGAAGAGTACCAGAAGGACAGAGAAGGCGCACTTCTGATCATCACGCACAGCACGAGAATCCTGGAATCCCTCCATGTGGATTATACACATGTCATGGTAAACGGCCATATCGTTGCCACTGGTGACGGCTCGATGGTAGAGGAGATCAATGAAAAAGGACACGAGAACTTTCTGAACCGTGTTCCGGGAGGAGATGACTGACCGTGAAAGAAAAAACATATGTGAAAGATATCGACCGGAGCATGTATGACTTTCGAAAGGAAGAAAAGGATGCTTACCGGGTAAATGAAGGGCTGACGCCCGAGATCGTAGAACAGATCTCCAAAGAAAAAAAAGACCCTGCCTGGATGCAGCTTTTCGTTGGGAAAAATGCAAAGCTTCGCTATTCCACGATCGAGAACTGGTCCAAAAACATGTATAACCTGAACACCAAGCGGGCCACGGTAGCGGAAGGCGGTACCATTGAATGGGTTTCCGGTTCCTTCGGTTCTCATACGTCGTACCTGTACCCTATGACGATCCTGAAAGGAAAAGGTTCCCGGATGGAGTTTACCGGTATCACTTTTGCGGGAAAAGGACAGAACCTGGATACAGGAGCAAAGGTGGTTCATGCGGCTCCGGAGACTTCTTCCTATATCAATACGCGTTCCATTTCGAAGGATGGCGGCATCAGTACGTTCCGAAGCTCTGTAGTCATCACCAAAAATGCGCCGAAGAGCAAGGCGGCTGTTTCCTGCCAGTCTCTGATGCTGGATGATATTTCCGGGTCAGATACGATCCCGGCCATGGATATCCGTACGAAGGATGCCAACGTGGGACATGAGGCAAAGATCGGCAAGATCAGTGATGATGCGGTTTTTTATCTGATGTCCAGAGCAATCCCGGAGGAGGATGCCAGAGCCAGCATTGATTTCTACAATGACGAGGAAGATATTCACCGCTTTACCGAAGCGGTAAAAGGAATCAGGAGGATGATGGGATATGCAGAATAATACCTTTTACAACGAACTTTTGACGGATCATAACCTGCATCCGGCCCATAAGAAAAAGCTCGAAGATGCAAATCTGGTACTGGAGGGCGTAAATCCCAGCTGTGGCGATGACATCATCCTGGAGCTTAAAGAAGAAAACGGTATCATCGTGGACGGAGCTTTTGTCGGAAGCGGCTGTGCCATCTCCCAGGCCTCTGTGGATATGATGCTGGATCTTATCATCGGCCGTTCCAAAGAAGAAGCTCCGAAACTCGCCGGTCTTTTCTCGCGGATGATCAAAGGAGAAGCCACAGGCGATGAACTGGAGCCCCTGGAAGAAGCTATGTCTCTGGAAGACATCGCAAAAATGCCCGCCCGCGTCAAATGCGCTGTCCTCGGCTGGCACATTATGGAAGATCTCCTGGGCGGGAAAGAGAGCAAAGAATAATTAAATGATTTGTAGAATACAGCAGCCGGCGGAATGCCGGCTGCTTTTGTGTTTAGGATGGCGTGGAATGCAAAATAATTCATTGAACAAGGTGGTTGGGGTGTGTTATCATATAAAATAGAAAAAGGCATAATAATATGGAATTATTGTGACGGTAAAAGACATAGGAGCATTTTTTGAAGTTGATCAATTTGAGGAAGGTATATATGTTGAAAAGTCAAAATAAAACAAAAAAAGTAATTAAAGTAGCTACATTTATTATTCTTTTATGCATGATGTTGGATGGATGTGCAAAATTAGAAAAGAAGCAGAAGCTACCAATCGCAACTTATATGGGAGGAAACAATACTATTACAGAGATTTGCAAAGAGCTTAATGCAGTAGGTGCTTCGCATGTAGATGTATTTCAGGAATGGGTGACTGGTTTCGCGGATTCTGCGGGGAAGAATGCAAATATAAAGGATACTTGGTCAGATCCGGAGAAACTGAAAGTAGATACTGGTAAATGTATGGATGGTTGGGAAAAAAATCACAATTATTCAGACACCGACTGCAGAATGACAGCCTTTCTTCTGCTAGATGGACTGCTTCACGCAGAATCAACAGAAGATAATTACGACGGCACGTATTTAATGTTTGATATGGAAGCAATAGATAATGTAGACAGATATGAAATAATAAGACAGAATAAAGACATGTTTACTACACTATACGGAGAGAAGAGTATTATAGATGATAAACATCCAGAAACAACATTTTCTGATAGCTGGAAACATTATGGATTTCAAATAGATAGTGATAGGATATCCATTTTAAGTATAGCAATATACGATCCAGATACCGATGCTATTTTTATAGGACACACAGGTCTACTGATAAAGTACAGCGATTATTTTTTGTTTGTAGAAAAGATTGCATTTGAACAGCCGTATCAAGCGACAAAAGTGTATAATATGGAGGAGTTGTTTGATATCCTTTCGAGTAGACCAGAGTATTTCGGAGAAGAGGGAGAAGCAGGACCATTTGTATATAATAATGGTGAATATATTGGAACATTAAAAAATAATAATTAGCAGACCATAAGAGTATGATTAGCGCCTATTGGAAAAACACACTGTCAAAGGAGCTTCTTGTGGCGGGGATTAACTGTCTGTGGGGAGCAATCATACTACATATAATTTATAATGCAGTAGGAGCAATGATTATAATTCAATAAAGCCCAACTTGTGTAATTGAAAAATGGAGAAATGATAAATGATTAAAGATTTAATGTACATCGAGCTGAAATCAGGATATTCTGATGATGGCCCGGCATGGATTGGATATGTGAAAACTTCAAAGACAAAGAAAACTATCTATTTTAATGACCATGCTTTTCAAAAATATAATGGTGGTTGTTCAAATTATGTAGATATTGAAACTGGAGACGAATATTGGATTTCGGGTTTAAAAAAGAAAGAGAGTAATCGTCATTGGGATGGCTATGGGAAAATTATGATTGACCGCAGAGCTGTTAATGAATATCTTACTCTGATTGGAGAGAAAGAATTACCCCTAAATTTGTTTGAAATAATTGACATTGAAGACAGATTTCCAGTTGAAAGAGTAAATAATCTTTTGAACGACAAAGAATAAAATTTCAGTTGTCTTAATTGGATAAATCGTTGTTTTAAGGAGAGATACGATATGGAGCATAGAGTTAAGGTTACTGTTTTGGACAAAAAATTATTTTCAGAATTACAGGCACAATATTGTGCAGTACCCGACAGTGGAAAATGTCCTTGCTACAATGTTGGAGATGAATTTATGTTTTATCGGAACGATGAGCGTGATGACTACTGGCATATGGGAGCAGGCACACTGATAAAAAGCGGAAAGCCCGATGAAGGGGTATTACTTTCTCCGGGAACAATGCACTGTGGAACGGATGGAGTTCCATTCTGTTCAGAAGCGTGGGATGCTATTAGCAGATATATTTATTCAGCTCTTCAAGGTGGAGCAATCATGCACGGCTGGATGAATGACGATAAGGTTATGATTACTTGCTGTAATGACGGTACAAGACCTGTTATTTTTAAGATTGAGAGAATAGATATTGATGAGTGACGAATCGGGCTTTGTGGAGGTGGAAAATGTATTTCACGGATGAGAAAGATTACATTATGCGAATGATAAAAGAAATGGTGAGAATATTATTCTCTTTAATATATGGGAAAAAGTATGTTTCTGTTGAGCTTGAAAAAGAAAACAAATATGAAGTGTCAGGGAAAAATTTGAAAAGTTTTCTTGATATGATTGATTCAGGGCAAATTAACGAAGCAGAGAATATACTTTTAGATAACATTGATTATGCAAATAATGATGAGGTGATGGCGGCAGCTCTTTTCTATCAATACCTTAGTGAGAAAGATAGTGAGTTTTTGATTAACAACAATTATACAAAAGAAGAAGTGCTTTCTGGCTTTAAGCAATTACTTGTGCAGTCAGGATATAATAATTTGTTATATATAATTAAGGATGATGAGTAATGCAGAAATTCCAAGTTGTAGTAAAGGAGGTTTACAATGGGGTTTTGGATTTTTATGTTGATTATGGA
>OLQE01000179.1_pt1 | contig 57910 bp, 50 predicted proteins | sample 1643161 | NCBI WGS metagenome assembly OLQE01 (sample SAMEA3136650, study PRJEB25190) | human gut metagenome
ACGGAACCGTACGTACGGTGGTGTGAGAGGGTGATTTATTTCACCCTACTCGATTCAAAAAGCAGAAACAGATAGAAAGATAGGATCATTGTGGAAAAGGAAAATAGGTTTAAGAAACCTATGTGATCTTCTTGAGAGAATGGTCAGTTATTTTTAAAACCTTGTTAGCAGTCATGGGTATAAAAAAAGGAAATCCGTGCATCTTAACAACAGGTGATATTATGAAGTATACAGATCGATGTAAACAACTGAATGAGAAACTGCGTTTGCAGGAAAATTTTGATATTGTTGCGAAAACTTTGCAAGTGCAGGATGTTCATATGACATTATATTTTGTTGATGGTTTTGTTAAAGATGAAGTATTAGAGAAAATGATGGAATTCTTATTAAAGGCAGATATGAAAACAACGGTACAACAGGAAAGTGTTTATGTATTTTGTGATCGTTTTGTCTCCTATTTAGAAACCGATGTGGTTGCGGAGGAAGAGAAACAGATTACAGCGGTATTAAGCGGTTCGGTATTAATGATCGTTGATGGCTATGAAGAAGGCATTGTGATTGATGCCAGAACATATCCTACCCGCAGTATGGCTGAGCCCGAAGATGATCGAGTCTTACGCGGCAGCCGTGATGGCTTTGTGGAAACGTTGGTCTTTAATACAGCCTTAATTCGCCGCCGTATCCGTGACACACGCTTACATATGGAATATCACAGTGTCGGTTCTATCAGTAAAACGGATATTGTCTTATGTTATATGGAAGGGTTGGCAGATGATGCATTGGTGCAGGATATTCGCCATAAGTTATCGCAGATACAAGTAGAAGCGTTAACCATGGCACAGGAAAGCATTGCCGAAGCACTTGTCCCACATAAATGGTTAAATCCTTTCCCTAAGGTTCGCTATAGTGAACGTCCGGATGCTGCAGCCAGTAATGTCCTAGAAGGAAAGGTCATCGTTATGATTGATAATTCACCTTCGGTACTCATTTTACCAACGACTTTTTTTGATTTTGTGCAGGAAGCTCAGGATTATTATCTTCCTCCGATTACCGGAAGCTATTTACGTCTTATTCGAATCATGGTCTTTTTCTTAACTTTGTTTGTGACACCAATCTGGTATTATCTTAACTGCAATCCGGATTTCGCTCCGGATTGGTTTCAATTCGCTTTAATTCAGGATAATATGAATCTTCCTATTATCTTACAGTTGTTAATGCTAGAATTAGGAATAGATGCTTTAAAGCTTGCTAGCTTAAATACCCCAAGCTCCTTAAATTCCTCCTTTAGTATCATAGGGGCATTGATCCTTGGCGATTTTGCGGTCAATGCCGGATGGTTAGCTCCGGAAATAATTTTATATATGGCATTTGTGGCATTAGCAAACTTCACTCAGCCTAGTTATGAATTAGGATATGCCATTAAGTTTATGCGAATGATGATGCTTATCATCATTGCCCTTCTGCCACGTTTTGGACTATGGATCGGGCTAGCCATTATGGCTTTTATTTTAGCATCTAATAAAACGATTACGCATACCTCTTATTTTTATCCCTTATTTCCCTTCCATGCCCATGATTTTAAAATGATTTTTGCACGTAAAAAACTGCGTGGCAAAAGTAGCAATCGTTCCTAATGATCTCTGAAATGCAATGTCATAGCTTCTTCCCTTTTCTGATCCATTAACAGATCGCTCAGACGCATATGGAAATTTCTGTTATAATAGTAAGGAAGGAAAGGGATCTTAATGAAACATAATGCCATGAAAGAAGCCATCAAGGTCTGTGTCGTACAGCTTATCTGCATGCCACTGTTCCTTTATACGTATACTCCGGATAAGCTATTTTTTTGGATGTTACTGCTTTTTATGGACAGCTATCTTTTAAAACACTATCATGTCATGGAATTTGGCCGTATGATGATGTCCAGTACCAAAGAAGAACAAAAGATGTTGACATTTTTGAATATCGGCATCCTTGCAGGCTATACCATTTTGGCATTTAAAAATTTAGCCTTAGCGGGATATCTTGTCCTAAACGATCTCGTGATGAATGCAGTAAGTATTTTTCTATATATGAAATCCATTGAAAAATAAGACGAAGAAGATTTATATAAACTTGATGGCACGTATTCTAATAAAAGTTATGTATATAAGGAATACAAAGCATGAAGAATTGATGGTATCGCTTACCAAATGATTGCTTGGATTCTACATATCCTAGCCCGTATGGCAAGTCAATATGTTTACAACCGAATGAACAAGTAGGAGAAAGTGCTTACGATGGTAAGTAACTTCTCTTTTTTTTAAAACATGGAATTTATAGGTGCGTAAGCGCTGTTTATTATTGGTGTACACATTTCCACAAATGTTTGAAAATGATGAATTGCATTGCGGTGTCATATGGTAATTTTCACAAAAATGTAAACATGTTACACACAATTGTAAAAAATTTCACTCAATTTGTGTGAAAATGACCGAAAAAATATTGTATTTTCAATTCTTTTAGAGTATAATATGGTCATTATCAGGAATGATAGGAGGGAAAAATATGAAAAAGCTATTAACTCTTGCAGTCGCAGCGTTAATGACGGTTTCACTTGCTGGTTGTGGCAGCAGCAAGGCAGAAAACAAACTTGTCGTAGGACAGGACAAAATGAACGGTGAATTCATCGAAGGTTTTGGAAATAACTCTTATGACAAATCCATCCGTGACTTAATTCATGGATACAACCCAGTTATTGTTGACAACGATGGAAACATTAAATGGGAAACGAAGGTAACACTGAAAGGTGAACCTGCAGTTAAGAACAACAAAGACGGTTCTAAAACATTCACAGTTACACTGAACGATGGTTTGAAATGGAATGATGGAAAACCTGTTACAGCAAATGACTATGTAATGACTTACTTGATGCGTGCATCAAAATCTTGGATCGATGCAAATGGTAACCCAACAGGATACGAAATCGAAGGTTACGACGCATTCAGTGCAGGAAAAACAGAAACATTCTCAGGCGTTAAGATGATTGATGATCATTCCTTCTCAATCACAATCGCTGCTAAGAACTTACCTTACTACTGGGAAAAGAACTTCTTGTGGAGTTACCCATTACCAGCTCACGTTGTTGCTAAAGATGTGAAGATCACTAGTGATGACAAAGGTGCTAAGATCGCTAAGAAAGATCAGGCAGCTATCGCTGATTATGTAAAGAATACTTTCTTAAAGAACCCTACCGTAACTTGCGGGCCTTACAAATTTGAAGGCTTCAAGAACCAGCAGGTACAGTTAACTCTGAATAAAGAGTATGCTGGAAACTGGGAAGGTAAAAAACCAAGCATTGAAAAGATTACCGTTAAAGCAATTGACATGGACAAGGATGTAGATACTCTGGTTGCTGGAGAAGTTGACATCGTTGCCGGTGCAATCGAAGCTGAAAAAATCGATAAAGTAAAAGCACAAGGAGATAAATTCACAATCTCTAGTTACCCACGTAATGGTTATGGTAACATGCCAATATCTTGCTACTATGGAGCTACAAAAGACGTTAACGTACGTCAGGCTTTAGCTTACATTGTAGATACAAACAAGATCGCTCAGGCAGCTATGGGTGCTTATGGTAAACCATGCTACTCTGACTACGGTACAGCTCAGAAAGTTTATATTGACAACAAAGAATGGGTTGACAAAAACCTAAACACATATTCTTTCTCAATTGCTAACGCTAACAAAGCATTAGACAAATCTGATTATAAGTATGAAAAAGATGGAAAAACTCCATTCGATGCTAAGAAAGCTAGCAAAGATTACCTGCGTTACAACAGCAAAGGTGAAGTTCTGTTGATTTCACACTTAGGTTCTGAAAAGAATACCATTACTGACAATATCAAACTGCAGCTGACAAAGAACGCTCCTCAGGTTGGTATCAAATATGAAATTACAGTTAAAGACTTTGAAACAATGCTGAACATCTATTACCAGAAACAAAAAGCTGAAGTTAAATACAACGTATATAACATGGCATCTGGCTTCAACGAAGTACCAGATCCAGAAGCTGACTACCATGGTAAATATGAAAAAGTAGCAAACTTCAACCCTTATGGTTTAAATGATGCTGAATTGAACAAGGCTATTGAAAACTTGAAAGCATCTAAAGATGAAAAAGAATTTTCAGAAAACTGGAAAGCATATCAGAAACGTTGGAACTACTTATTGCCAACAATTCCAACTTACACGAACGATTACTATGACTTCGCTGCCAGCAAGGTAAAAGGATTCAAGACTACTCCATTCCGTGACTGGGCAAACAGTATCTGCAATTTCTCAATTGAGTAAGCAGTACGTCTGAAGTAATATCGAAACACACGAGGGAGAAGATGGCTCCAAAAAGCTATCTTCTTTCTTAGTGTTTATAAATGAGAGGAGAATTACAATGCTTAGATATACAGTTAAGCGTATCTTGTCATTGATCCCGGTGGTCTTTATTATCTCCATCATGCTGTTTGGTTTAACAAAGCTGATGCCTGGAGACCCTGCGAAGTTAATGGTACAAGGTGGACGACCGGAAACATATGACGCACGAGTAGAAGCAGCAAGAAAGAGTCTTGGACTTGACCAAGATGTTGTAACACAGTATGTAAAATGGATGGGTAACCTGGCACATGGTGACTTAGGTGTATCCTCTACATATCAAACAGAAGTGAAAAACGTAGTTGCAGAACCATTAAAGAATACCGTATTCCTAAACTTCTTTGTTTTGATTTTTTCATTAGGAATCTCTATTTTGGTAGGTATCCGCTCTGCCGTAAAGAAAGGATCGTTCTTCGATCAATTCTGGCAGGTATTCTCATTAATCGGTATGAGTGTACCAACATTCTTCGTCGGTTTATGTCTTATTTTCATTTTCGCCTTCAAATTAGGCTGGCTGCCTTCTTTTGGTATGCCAGAGCAAGGCTTATCTACAGGAGCCTATATTACTTCCTGGTTTAGGCATCTGATCTTGCCTGTTACGACCCTGACCGTCATCCAGTTAGCCGGTACGATGCGTTATGTGCGTAATGCAATGCTGGAAGTATTGAGTCAGGATTTCATCCGAACAGCACGTTCAAAAGGTTTAAGCCAGAAAGTTATCGTATATTCTCATGCTTTCCGCAATGCGTTGATTCCTGTTGTAACCATTGTTATCACACAGATCGGTATGCTGTTTAGTGGTTCCATGATTACAGAAACCGTATTCCAATGGAATGGTTTAGGTTTCATCTTGTTGAAGGGTCTGCAAAAACGTGACTTGTGGCTGGTTGTATCCATGAACCTGTTCTACGTAGTCATTTACTTGATTTCCAATTTTATTGCGGATATCACGTATGCTTTAGTAGATCCACGTGTGAAGTTAGATTAGGAGGATAACAGATGGAAAAGAAAGACAACAAGCAAAAGCAATCAATCTTTTCTTCCTTTGGCAGAATGTTCAAACGTCTGTTCTCCTTTGGTGGAAAGAAAAAAGAATTAAATGTATTTGAAGAGGAAGAAATCAAATCACCTTCTAAGGTCATTTTCTCCAACTTCATACATAATAAGTTTACCATTATTGGTTTGATCTTATTCATTGGTATTTTCAGTTTTGCTTATATTGGCGGTATGTTCCGTCAAATGGATCCGGTTTATCAGGAACCTATCCTGCAAAATATCGGACCGGGTACTGGTTATTTGGATTTCCCTTCAGAATTAGAAGGAAAGAAGATTGTACAAATCAGTTCAGGTATTACATTCTCAGTTGCCTTAACTGATGATGGAAAAGTATATGCCTGGGGTAAAGATACCGATGGAGCTACAGAAGTTCCAAGCAATTTAGGAACGAATGTAGTAAAAATTGCTGCTGGTGACCGTCATGTGGTGGCATTGACAGACAGCGGTGAAGTTATCGGTTGGGGTAAAAACGACTTCCATCAGGCAGAATTGACTTATGAAGCCAAAGCCCAGCTGAAAAGCGATGAAAAGGTTATTGATGTATCGGCAAGTGATAAATATACAGCACTTGTTACGGATAAAGGAAATGTAATAATTTTAGGTGCAACCGGCGCAAACAACATGGATTATGTACCTTCCGAAATTCAAGGAAGAGTTGCGGCTGTTGATGCAAACAGTTACAATATGGTTCTTTTATTAAAAGATGGAACCATTGCAACCATGGGTGTTTCCGGTAATGAATTCTCAGATGTGCCAAAAGAATTAACAGATGGCAGCATTAAAATCGTAAAAGCAAAAATGTCTTATGCAAACGGTATTGCGCTTGATGACCAAGGCAAGATCCATGTATGGGGTGCAAATGGCGATAATATGCGCGATGGTGTACCGGCAATCAATGAAAAAGTCGTTGATGTATCCGGAAGCCGTAATGCGTTATTTGCTGTTGGTGAAAGTGGTAAAGTGTATGCATGGGGAAATGATGACTTAAATGATATCAGTGTACCTAGCAGTGCAACGAATATCAAGCAGGTTTTCAGTGGTTATTTCCAAAATTATGCTGTGGATAACAACAATGAAATCCACGCATGGGGAAATGATGGTTATGTATTAGGTACAGACGCTCAAGGTCGTGATTATTTCACACGTTTAATGCATGGTGGTCGTGTTACCTTAGTTGTTGGTATCATCGCAGTTATCATTGAAACCGTTCTTGGTTTATTGATCGGTATGATTTCCGGATTTAAAGGTGGCAAGGTTGATAATCTGCTGATGCGTTTTACGGAAATCGTAAGTTCTGTTCCATTTATGCCTTTGGTTATCACCTTATCAGCATCACTTGGAAATGATTTATCAACTGATCAGAAAATGTATCTGATTATGATTATCTTGGGTGTTATCTCCTGGCCAGGTATGGCACGATTAGTACGTGCACAGATCTTGATCGAACGTGAAAAGGACTTCGTACTTGCTGCACGTGCTTTGGGTATTAAAGAAGGCTCTATCATTGTTCGTCATATCTTACCAAACGTTATGAATATCTGTATCGTAAATATGACCTTAAGTTATGCCGATAAGATGCTGATGGAGGCTGCATTATCCTTCCTGGGCTTTGGTGTTCAAGAACCGATGCCGTCGTGGGGTAACATGTTAAATGGAGCGCAGCGAGCGATCGTTATCGAGAACTATTGGTGGCAATGGATCACACCTGCTGTCTGCGTCGTGATTGCCGCATTGGGTGTTAACCTGGTCGGTGATGCATTACGTGAAGCCTTAGATCCAAAAGAGAATGAGAAGTAGGGGTGAAGAACATGAAATTACTGGAAATTAATAATCTGCACACCTATTTTGATACCAAAAAAGGTCTGATTAAGGCAGTCAACGGTGTTAGCCTGTCGATTGAAGAAGGTCGTACACTTGGTGTAGTAGGTGAGTCTGGCAGTGGTAAAAGTCAGACAGCAATGAGTATCTTGAAATTATTTGAAAATAATCAGAAAATATATGAAGGTGAAATCAAGTTCGAGGGTAAAGTCATTTCTGAGCTTAGTGAAAAGGAAATGCAGAAAATTCGTGGTAACGATATCTCTGTTATCTTCCAAGAGCCAATGACGTCTCTGAACCCGGTATTTACTGTTAATCGTCAGATTAGTGAAGTTCTGATGTTGCATCAGGGCTTAAATAAGAAGGAAGCAGAAGCACGCAGTATCGAAATGCTGAAACAAGTAAAAATCGCCAATCCGGAAACTGTCAACAAATCCTATCCATTCCAATTATCCGGTGGTATGCGCCAGCGTGTCATGATTGCCATGGCACTTGCTTGTAAGCCAAAACTGTTAATTGCCGATGAACCGACAACTGCACTGGATGTTACGATTCAGGCGCAGATCTTAAAACTGATGAATGAACTAAAAGCTGAAACAGGTACAGCAATCATGTTTATCACGCACGATCTTGGAGTTATCAATCAGATGGCAGATGATGTTGCCGTTATGTATTGTGGTCAGGTCGTTGAAACTGCACCTGTTGACAATATCTTTATGGATAGCGAATATATCCATCCATATACAGAAGGACTGCTGACATCCATTCCGCGTTTGAATACCAAGCGTGGTGAAAAACTGGATGTTATCCCTGGTTCTGTGCCGCATCCGTTAGCATTGCCACAAGGATGTAAATTTGCTCCTCGATGCAAATATGCCACAGAGAAATGTCGAAACGAAGAACCTGAGTTGAAGGAAATCGGACCTAATCATCAGATTCGTTGTTTCTTCCCTGTCAAAAGAGGAGGTAACAAGTAATGGAAAAGAAAAAACTGATTGAGATAGCAAATCTGCGACAGTATTTTCCTGTCAAGAAAGAATCTTTATTACAGAAAGAACAGCTGTATGTAAAGGCAAATGACGGTATCACCATTACGATCCATGAAGGCGAAACTTATGGACTAGTTGGTGAATCCGGCTGTGGTAAGTCAACCTTAGGACGTGTCTTGTTGCAATTATATGATCAGACACGCGGTGATACGGTATACTTTGGACGTACGGTATATGAATATCAGCCAAAGTATTATGAAAAAGATTTAAATGACTTGGCCAAATTACATGAAAAAGCGAAGCATTTAGAAAGCAAGATCAATAATGAAGATCCAAATCATACATCTGTTGATGCTTATGATGACGCAATGCGCCATTTATATCGCTTATGTGGTGGTCTGGTTTTCTCTGACAATTATAGTGAAGTATCCAAACTATTATTGGAAGAATATAAGGCCGGCTGTAATGTTGCACAGCTGGAAAAGAAAAATGCCAGTGCAGAAGAACTTAAAGCAGCAGAAGCGAAGCATGATGCCATCTTAAAATCCATTGAACAGATGAAAGACAGCTATCGCTCAAACGAGAACTTTGCTAAGATTGATGCGATGTGGGAACATGGTATTGAATTACCAAGATTGACAAAAGAAGAAATGCGTATCTTACGTGAGGATCTTCAGATTATTTTCCAGGATCCATATTCTTCTTTGAATCCTCGTTTAACTGTCGGACAGATTATTTCGGAACCATTAGTTGGACAAAAGAAATTTAAAAAAGGAAGTAAAGAGTTAGAGGATTACATTATCGAGGTCATGGATAAATGTGGTCTGGAGGCTTATTTCATCCATCGTTATCCACATCAGTTCTCTGGTGGACAGCGACAGCGTATCGGCATTGCCCGTGCATTAGCCTTGAATCCTAAATTCATTGTCTGTGATGAAGCGGTTTCCGCACTGGATGTTTCTATTCAATCACAGGTATTAAACCTGTTGCAGGAATTGAAAGAAACCCAGAATCTGACGTATTTGTTTATCTCTCATGACTTAAGTGTCGTGAAGTATATTTCCGATCGTATCGGTGTTATGTATTTAGGTAACATGGTGGAAAGCGCTAGATCAGAAGATATCTTCCGCAACCCATTACATCCATATACCGAGGCTTTATTAAATGCTATCCCGACAACCGATATCCATAACAAAGAATTACAGATTTTGGAAGGAGATATTCCTAGTCCGGTAAATCCTCCAAAAGGATGTAAATTCCATACACGTTGTAAATATGCTATGGAGAAGTGTAAATGTGAACGTCCGGAATGGGTGGAAATTGAGCCTGAACACTTTGTCGCATGTCATTTAAGGAGTCTTAAAAAGTGATTCTCAAAAAGGCACGCGAAATAAAAAATCGTTTAAATAAAGTTGATGAAGATAAATTAAAGGATGTGGATCTGGAAAAACATGATATGTTAGCAATGGTAATTGCGGCATTTATCACGTTTTTACCTCCTATTCTGATTGCCTGTGCCATTATTTATTTTGTGCTCTGGCTGATTTTCCTTCGTTGATATACGGATGTCTTGTGAAAGCAGGACATCTTTTTTTAGGCAAATTGATAAAAAAGGAAGAAAAATTACGTTTTTAGACTCTTTGTGTCGTATAGATAAGTAGAGGGAAGTGATGACACATGGAATCTATGAGTCAATTGCATGCAAAAGCAAATTATCTGGCACAATTATATCGCCGTGATTATTTACGCACTTGCAAAGACATTGAAAGGCTATATGAACTGCATGAAATAATTAATCAGGCACTGCTTAAGCTGAAAAGGGAGGAGTGTATATTGATGATGAATGAGTATTTTTTACCGGCAGATCAAAATTGGTGGTGTATCAACTATGAGAAAGAGATGTTTGATAAGAAGAAAAACATGGCTTTACATGCATTCTTTCGTTGCTTAACGGCTTAAAAAATGTTATTATTTAATATAGAGATAGAGATATGGAAGCGTTTAGAAAACCACGTTTCTATCAATATAAAACACTTTTTTTATAAGTTGCAAGAGTAAGAGGAGGATGTACTTATGTTAAAAGGTATTGCAGCATCAGCGGGAGTTTCCATCGCAAAAGCATACAAATTGGAATCTCCAAAAGTTGAGATCGTTAAAAAAGAAGGAGATCCTGCAATTGAAGTTGAAAAATTCAATGCAGCACTCGAAAAGACAAAAACAGATATCGAGGGTGTAAAAGAAAGAGCAGCAGCACGTCTGTCTGAAGAAGAACTGGCTGTATTTGATGCTCATCTGATGATGGCTGGTGACCCTGAATTCGCATCACAGATTGTCGGCATGATCGAAAATGATAAAGTAAATGCAGAATATGCTGCTGATACGGTTGCCAACCAGATGGTAGCTATGTTTGAGTCTATGGATAATGATTATTTCCGTGAAAGAGCTGCGGATATCAAGGATGTTACGTATCGTTTGAAATGTAACCTGCTGGGACTGACAATTCCTGATTTATCAAGCATCAGTGAAGATTCTATTATTGTTGCTTATGATTTAACACCATCAGATACGGCACAGCTGAATACATTTGTAAAAGGCTTTGCGACTAGTATTGGTGGTAAAACAAGTCATTCTGCCATCATGGCAAACTCTTTAGAAATACCAGCAGTTGTAGGATGTGGAGATATCCTGAGCGCTGTTGAACATGGGGATACATTAATCCTGGATGCTTTAGATGGCGAAGTATTTGTAAATCCTGATGAAGAAACAATTAAGAAATATGAAGCAAAAGCAAAGGCTTATGCTGAAGAAAAAGAAGCATTAAAAGTTTTAGTGAATGCGGAATCTGTCACAACAGATGGACATAAAGTTGAATTAGCTGGTAATATCGGTGGTTTTAAAGATGTTGAAGGTGTATTGAAAAACGGTGGTGAAGGCGTAGGCTTATTCCGTACGGAATTCTTATATATGGACAACGATCACTTCCCAACAGAAGAAGAGCAGTTTGAAGCATATAAGGCTGTATTAGAAGGAATGCAAGGACGCCGTGTCGTTGTTCGTACCTTAGATATCGGTGGAGATAAGAAATTATCATACTTTGAATTCCCAGAAGAAATGAATCCATTCTTAGGCTATCGTGCAATTCGTCTGTGTCTGGATCGTACAGATATCTTCCGTACACAGTTGCGTGCCTTGATTCGTGCTAGTGTTTATGGTAGATTATGCATCATGTTCCCGATGATTGCAACCGTAAAAGAATTCTGTGACGCAAAAGCTATTTATGAAGAAGAAAAGGCAAAATTGATTGCCGAAGGTGTAAAGGTTGCCGATAATATCGAAGTTGGTATGATGGTGGAAATTCCTGCTGCAGCTGTTAATGCGGATAACTTTGCTAAACATGCAGATTTCTTCTCTATTGGTACAAACGATTTGATTCAGTATTCAATGGCCGCAGATCGTATGAGCGAGCATGTATCTTACTTATATCAGCCATACAATCCATCTGTATTGCGTTTAATCAAGATGACGATTGATGGTGCACATAAAGAAGGCAAATGGGCTGGTATGTGTGGCGCAATGGCTGGAGAACCATATGCTGTACCTTTGCTGTTAGGTATGGGATTGGATGAATTCTCAATGTCTGCTACACAAATTCTGAAAGCACGTAAGATGGTAAACGGTTTAAGCAAAGATGAAGCAGCAAAACTTGCTGATGAAGCATTAAAACTTGCTACTGCTGAAGAAGTACTTGATTTAGTTAAAAAAGCAGTGGATTAATCATTGAAAAGGGTATCTTATTGTAGTGACCTCCTAAAGTGAGTCTAACTTTTGAAGAGTAATATCACGCAAAGATATCCTTTTTTGCTTTATTAGGAATACGATATAGGAGATTCTAAGAGGATCGCTAATCGTTGTGTGGAAAGTATGTTGAAATAGATAAGAGATCGCATGCTGAATAGGATACAAATTGTATGCTTATGAGTAGGTAAGTTAAAAAGTAGGACGTTGGAATCATCAATAAAAAGAAGGTGTCGTACCTCTTATCGTATAAGATAAAATGTAGCGCATAGCTCTTTTGGCATTGAAATTAGCAAAATAAAAAAATATGTGAGATGTGAGAATCTGATTGTAGCGCTTACGACAATAATTTGCTAAAAATGACAAGATATTTCTTATTTCGTAAGATATAATTATTTTGTAATTAGCGGATAGCAACCCCGCAGTACAGCATCATCTGTATGCACATCTTTTCTTAAGAAAACCCTATGACATGAGTCAGTTCAAGGAAAAAGATGAGGAATCATGGTGTGAGGACCTTGATTTTAGCGACATGTGGTGGAAAGAAATGATTCTTACAATCCCTTTCAAGAATCATTTTTTTTTATGCTTAACTATGTTAAAATAATGAAAAGAGGAAAGGGAATACATATGAAAAAAGCAGTACTAGCGGCATCGCTCATGCTTTTGTGCGGATGTCAAACAACGAAGAAGGAAACAGAAAAACCATTATATTTTGTGTTTGCAACACCATTATCTACACATACCCTATGGCTGCAGGCAAAAAGCGGTATGCAGGATGCTTGTGATCTACATCATATACAATGTGATTGGCAAGGACCAATCAAAATTTCAACAGAACAAATGGAGGATGTAATTCAGACAGCAATTTTGAAAAAAGCAGATGGTATTATTACACAGGGAGTTATCAAGAAAACATATATCATGGAATCAATGGAGCAAAATGTACCGATCGTTCTTGTTGATTCACCGGTAGAAGACGCAAAGCCCCTTGCAACTATTTGTAAGGATTTTGAACAACAGGCACAGATGCTTTTGACGGATATTGAAAAACGGATAGGAAAGAATGAACATCTGCGCATAGGAATTCAGGTATCGGAACAAGATTTCGATTTGGCCAAACAGCAGATTGAATCCGTCCGTACGGTATTTAAAAAACATCCGGGCGGTTTTGAAATTGTTGCAATCAGTGAATCTAAGTCAGATCAATCCCGTTCACGTAATGAATGGATCAGCGTTTTGCAAAAAGAAAAAAATTTAAATATCACGCTAAATTTTGCCGGTGAAAGTGCGATTGGCTGTGTGATGGCGCGTGAATATCTGAATATGCAAGATGATCTGCTGATCTATGGTGTTGATGATATGGATGATACGGTAAAGATGATCAAAGAAGGTAAAATTGCCGGAAGCATAGTTACATCTTTTTATCGTTACGGATATGATTCCGTGGAGATGTTATATGAGTATGTAAGAAATGGAAAAGAACCGGTGAAAGAGCTTCAGCCAGCGCAAATTCTATTGCTTAATAAAGGAAATCTAAAAACATATGAAAAGGAGCTGAAGGAATGATGAAACGGTGGTTGCGTCATAATGATCAGCTGGAAAGCTTCAGCGATAAGATTTTTAATTACAATCTCATGTTAATCGTCATTGTAGCCTTTGTTTGTTCGACATATGTCATGCTGAATATACGAATTATCGATAAGTTTAATGATACCTATGTGAGCTACAATGATTTAAATGGCTTTTATTTTCATGTGAAGGAAATGAATGATAATTTTCAGGTCTATTTATATCAGCCCAGTGATGCAAATTATAAAGCTTTTCGTGATTCTTATAATGCATCCGGAAAAAACATAGATAAGATCATGCTGAGCCTAAAAGGGAATGAGCGAAAATGGCGTTTTGAACTCTTGCAGAATATGATTGATAAGTATTATATTGATGCCGAATTGGTCATTGCCAGTAATCTACAGCAAGAAGAAGACTTTAATCAGAAGTATCAGAAGTTAATACATGAATATGAGCTGATAGCAAAGACAAGTGGAGAATATTATGATATCGTAACCGAAGATATGCAGCTGCAGAAAATTGCGGTAAATGATAATCAGCGAACGTTGCATCTAGTATCTTTATTCTTTATTCTGTTTGTGATTACCTGGCTTGCTTATTTTTCCATTACGATGATTCGTTCGATGACAGATCCGATTGAGAAAATCATGAATAATATGAATCGCATTAAAATGGGTGAATACGACTTATCTAAAATTTCCAATGTAAACAAAGAAATGAATGTGCTTTGTTTGGCGCTAGAGGACCTTTCAAGAAGTATACAAAAAAATATTCAATATGCAAATGATAAATCTGATTTGGAGAAACGTGTATTGGAGCAGCAAAACGAAAATTTGAAAAAAGATGAACTGCTTGCGCAAAGTGAATTGCGGGTATTGCAAAATCAAATTAATCCCCATTTCTTATTTAATACCTTGAATATGATTTATAAAAAGGCTTATAGTGAAGGCGCATATGAAACAAGTGAGCTGATGGAACGCACCAGCCGTCTGTTGCGTTATGCTTTGGATAATACCAGCCGTATCAGCAGTTTGAAAAAAGAATTAGCGGCTATTGAAAACTATAATTATATTCAGGCAAAACGTTATGGAGAACGCATTCGCTTTATTGTCGAGGCAGAAGAGGATCTTCCTGATATACGCATGCCGGGCATGATCTTACAGCCGCTTGTTGAAAATGCAGTCCTCCATGGTTTACAGGATGTTACGGAAGATGGTGAGGTCATGATTGAGGTTACGCAGCAAAACGATCATGTAATCATCAGTGTAAGTGATAATGGTGTTGGTATGGCCTCAGATGAATTGGAAAAATTAATTTTAAATGATTATGCCAAAGGAAGCGATGATCGTGTGCATCTGGGCTTATACAATGTTACCAGCCGCTTGAAGAAATTTTATGGTGATGAAGTAAGCATTATCATCAATAGTCTGGAAAACTGTGGCTTTGAGATTAATATTAAGATTGATCTAAGGAGGCGTTCCTGATGTATAAAATTTTAATAATCGAGGATGAGCAAATTGAACGCGAGACACTTTATAAAATCTTACACGATAACTTTACTTTAAAAGGATTGTATATGGCGAAAAACGGGAAAGAAGCATTGGATGTTTTTGAACGTGAAAAGCCGGAAATTGTCTTAGCCGATATCAATATACCGGGAATCAATGGCTTAGAGGTCATACGGCGAATCAAACAACAGCAACAAGACACTTCCTTCCTTGTATTATCCAGTTATAACTATTTTGAATATGCACAAGAGGCCATTCGCCTAGGTGTGAGTGATTTTATTTTAAAGCCATACAACATAGAACATTTGAAAGAAGTCGTAGATAGATTGATACACCAGCATCGAGAAAAACGTAAAGAGCAGCAACAGCATGATGAATTATTGGAGAAGATTGAAAAAATTACTCCAGTAGTTGAAAATGAATGTTTGTATGCGATCATCTCAAATGAGAACGAATTAGAATTAAAACGTTCTTTACGACTATTAAGTCCCCATATCTGTAGTGGTTTTTGTATGATCATGCAGAGTTTGACATGTGCTTTTCATACCACAGCCATGGATACCATTTGTGAAAACTTTAAAAAGCAGGGATATCGCTGTATCAAAGAATTGTTTCATGGACTGCAAATTTTCTTTATCCTTTTTGAGCGTCCGATTGACCAACAGGAAGTCCGACAGCTGGCAGGATATATCGATGGTTTGCGTAGTGAATATAAAGATGTCGTAATTGGTATTGGTCCTATTGTTTGTGAATTAATAAAATTTCATCATTCCTTTGATTTGGCGAGAGATCGATTAAGTGCTCAGGCACAGCCAGCTTTGAAGCTATTGATGGAAGATGAAAAAAGCAGTGAAGAAAATGCGGTAAATATTGCTACACAGGTAGAAGTATTCATGAAAGCATTTCAGAAGATGGATGAAGAATCTTTAAAAAAACATTTGAATCAATTAAGTCTTCAACTGATTCAGGAGGAAAAAGAACAATTGTATAAAGATGTATCTGAATTAATTACGTCTTTGAAAAACAGTTGTGAAAAACAATATCCGGAAATTGATTTTACTAAAGTCAAAATTACACCTTTGCGTGTGACAAGCAGTATTCACCAAGAAGTACCTTTATATTTACATATGCAAATACATCGCTTGTATGATCTGATTGCTGAGGAGAAATTCCGTAATACGAATTTACTGGTACGTCATGCCATTCGTTATATTGACAGTAATTATCGCAAACAAATTACATTGAGTGATATGGCAGATGCATTGCAGGTATCGCCTTATTATATTTCCAAATTACTCAGCAGCTCTTTGAATAAAACATTTACGGAACTAGTGAGTGAACGACGTGTAGAGGCTAGTAAAGAATTACTGAAAACAAATAAACGTATAAAAGAAATCGCTTATGAAGTAGGATTCCAAGGGCAAAATTATTTCACTAAAGTATTTAAAAATTATACCGGCGTTACCCCAAAGGTATATAAAAATACCTTTGAGAACAAGGAATAATAGCTTTGTATGGGGTTAAACACAAAGAATTGCTAAAGATAGCTAAATTTTACTATTTTTTCATTCTATAATAAAAATGCAGATAAAGAGACTATAATAATACTATCTGCAATACCATAATGTAAGGCTGTTACCAGCCAGCCTTAGATGAATCCTTTTTCTTTAAAAAAGTCATGTTACTCCCAGAACATGACTTTTTTACATGATGTGTTTGTTTAGTAAGCATGTTTGCTTACTTTTTTTAGGTTTTATTTACCGATAATTCTAACATAAGTAATTTATTTGTAGGATAATGTAAGGATAAAAGTGACATATATGTCATTTAGAATTAAGAACCCTTAAGAAGTAAAAATGCATCTAGATGCTATAATACAGGTGAACAGGAAGGGAGTTTCCTTCTTATGTAAAGGAGCTAATTGTTATGAAGAATATAGTAGAGATGCTGGAAAACAGTTGTTCTCGTTATCCTGATAAAACAATGCTGATGGAACCGGAAAAGAGCATTACATATAAAGCGTTTGTCAATGAAGCAAAAGCGATTGCTTGTAAGATTATAGAAAAAATACCATCACAGAATCAGCCTGTTGTCATTTTGATTGATAAAAGCATTCAGGCTCTCGTATCAATGATGGGAGTGTTATATAGTGGAAATTATTATACGATCTTAGATGTAAAGATGCCCGTTGAACGTATGGAATGTATACTGAATACGTTGCAGCCAAGCCTGCTTATTAGCGATCATAAGCAATGGAAAACAGCCGAAAAGTTAAATTTTAAAGGAGATTTGTTGCTTTATGAAGAAAACAAGACCCATGCGATAGAAGAAGCAAACTTATTATTCAGGCGAAGAAAGATGATTGATACGGATCCGGCATATGTATTGTTTACTTCCGGCTCAACCGGTATTCCGAAAGGAACAGTTGTATCACATCGCAGTGTGCTTGCCTATGCCCATTGGGTTGTTGAAACCTTTGCAATCGATGAAACAACGATCTTTGGTAATCAGACACCGTTTTACTTCAGTATGTCTGTGCTTGATATTTATGCAACTCTTTTATCAGGTGCTAGTCTTTATTTGCTGCCAAAACTTTATTTCTCTTTTCCGGCAAAGCTTTTGGACTGCATGATTCAAAATAAGATCAATACCATTTACTGGGTGCCGAGTGCTTTAGGTATCGTGGCAAACTTAAAAGGTTTAGAAGTATTGCCGCCTAAAGATGTAAAAAAGGTGTTGTTTGCAGGTGAAGTAATGCCGACAAAGATTTTAAATATCTGGCGCAGACATTTACCTGATGCTTTATATGCAAATTTATATGGTCCAACAGAAGTTACCGATATTTGTACGTATTATATTGTAAACCGTGATTTTGCGGATGATGAAGCTTTGCCAATCGGAAATGCTTGTAACAATTGTGATGTTATTGTGCTAAAAGAAGATGGTACACAAGCAAAAGGCGATGAAGCCGGTGAACTTTGTGTACGAGGAAGTTTTTTGGCAAATGGATATTATGATCAAGTGGAGAAAACAAGCGAAGTGTTTATTCAAAATCCATTGCAGCCTCATTATCCAGAGCTTATTTATCGCAGTGGTGATATTGTGAAATACAATGAATACGGTGAGCTGATGTACTTATCACGTAAGGATTTTCAAATCAAGCATATGGGATATCGCATTGAACTTGGTGAAATTGAAACCGCTATGTTTGCGATAGAGGGTATGGATGCCTGTGCGTGTATCTATGATACACAAGCGAAATGGATCATCTTATATTATCAGGGCAAAAATTTAACGGAAAAAGCAATTTTGGAACAGGCAAAGGCCAAGCTGCCCAATTACATGTGGCCCAATAAATTTATTCCTATAAAACGCATGCCTTATAATGCAAATGGGAAAATAGATCGGAAAGCTTTAAAAGCTATGTATGCAGGAGGATAAAAAATATGGAGAAATTACTAGCAATCTTAGAAGATATGAAGCCAGGAGTCGATTTTAAAAAAGAAAAAAAACTTATTGAGGATGGTATTTTAGATTCCTTCGATATCGTTGAAATCATTGCGGCTATCGATGATGAATTTGATGTTGAAATTCCAGTTATGGAAGTGCAGCCAGAGGTTTTCAATGATGTAGAAAAGCTATATGCGCTGATTGAGCGATTAATGGAAGAATAGGATTTGTATCATGTCATTGATATCGCTGCCATTCATGCTGTTAGTGACAGCATCTTGTGTGCTTTATTATCTTGCGCCGAAACAGTGGCGATGGTGTATTTTGCTCTTAGCAAATGTCATCTTTTATGTTGCGGCCTCGCAGGCATTGATCATTTTCCTGATAGGTAGTATTTTGAGTGTATATATCGGCGGCTTAGCTATTAACAAACAGATAAAGCTGCAAAAAGCTACCATAAAAAGTTTAGAAAAAGACCAAAAGAAAGCCTATAAGGCTATGATGAAGAAACGGAAGCAACTGATTTTGATCGTCGTATTGGCAATCAATATTGGTATCTTATGCTATTTAAAATATTACGGTTTTTTTGCCGGTAATCTGAATGCCATAAATGCTTTACTGCATGTTAATGTTAATATCGCAGTAAAAAAATTTGTACTGCCACTTGGAATCTCCTATTATACCTTAATGGCCATCAGTTACATGGTAGATGTGTATAGAGGCAAATACGAAGCAAGCCCTCAGCTTGGGAAAGTCGCTTTGTATTTGTCCTTCTTCCCACAAATGACAGAAGGTCCGATCTCACGTTTTGATCAGTTAGCCGATCAATTGTATGCGGGCAATGAATTTGACATTATAAAATTCAAGAGTGGTTTATATCTAATTCTTTGGGGACTTTTTAAAAAATTAGTCATCGCTGATCGAGCTGCGCTATATGTGAATCCAGTATTTAGTGGTATGCATGGAGGTTTTACCGCTTTTTTAGCTGTTGCCTTATATACATTACAAATATATGCTGAATTTAGTGGCGCTATGGATATCGTACGTGGAATTGGCTATTTGTTTGGTGTTCACATGGAGAAAAATTTTGAACAACCGTTTTTCTCAAAAAGTATAGCTGAATTCTGGCGTCGCTGGCATCGTACGTTAGGGACTTGGCTAAAAGATTACGTATTTTATTCAATATCATTATCTAAAATGAATATGAATTTGAACCGTTCTGTGAAAAAGCATATGAAAGGGAATTTCGGAAGATTTATCCTAAGCGCATTTCCCCTCTTTTTTGTCTGGTTTTTCAATGGATTCTGGCATGGCGCCAGCTGGAAATATATTGTATATGGTTTATATTATTATCTAATTATGATGATGGGCTTGTTGCTTGCCCCTGTTTTTACGAAAATCAAAGATACATGGCATCTTCATGAACAGCGAAAAGGCTATCGTCTCTTTTGTATCTTACGTACGGTATTGATTGTTTTTGGCGGCATGCTGATTTTTCGTGCACACTCACTAGATGATGCCTTGCAAATGCTGTTGCGGATTTTTACGATGCAGGAAACGGATATCTTAGCACATGGGCTGACTCTTGTTGATTTTGGCATTTTGATATGGGGATTGGTATTGATGTTTATAATAGCAGGCTTAAAGGAAAGACGTGTAAATTTATTTGCATTATTTGATCAGAAAAGTCTGTTGTTGCGTTATGGTATTATCCTTATCATAGGGGTATCCATTATCGTATTTGGTATTTATGGTCATGGTTATCAAGCAAGCGATTTTATATATGGTGAATTTTAGTGAAAGGAGCAAACATCATGAAAAACAGACGTAAATCTATCCTAGCCTTTACATCCTTTATTGTTATTTTTGCTCTATTATTAAATTTATTTTCCCTGATATTAATCCCCAAAGATAATAAGATGAGCAAAACGATACGTGGCTTATATGAAGAAAAGAAAAACTCATTAGATGTTTTATTTCTTGGTGATAGTAGTATGTATCGCAGTATCATACCTGCTAAGTTGTGGAAGGAAAATGGTTTTACCAGTTATGCACTGGGCGCTCCTTCGGTAAGAACCTATGCTTTGTATTATTTATTGGAAGAAGCATTAAAAACGCAAAAGCCAAAAGTAGTCGTTATGGAAGTGAATTGCGCATTTAATGATCATAAATATTCTATGGGAAATAAACGAAAGATTATCGATCACATGAAACTTTCGATGAATAAAATTAATATGATTCAAGATGCAGCATTTCAATTTTCTTTAACTGATAAAATAAGTTTATTATTCCCTGTCTTTTTATATCATAATCGTTATAATGAAATAAATGCGGTTGATATAGCTGAAACCTTTGGTTCGCCAATGAATGATACGAAGGGCTTTATTAGTAGCTACAAGCAAAAACCGTATAAAGGGAAGACCAATTATATGCGTGCATCTTCACAGGCGATGTTTGATGCGAATAGTAAAAAATATATGGATATGATTCATGATATATGTAAAAAGAATCATATTAAGCTTATGTTATTAAAAGTACCGGGTGCCAAAGAATGGAATCAAAGTAAAAAAGAGGCAGTAGAGTTGTATGCAAAAGAACGACATCTGCCATATTTAGATTTAAATACGAATATGGAGAAGAACATCGATTGGAGAAGGGATACGAATGATTCCGGAGTACATTTGAATATCTTTGGTGCAGAAAAGGTGACGATGGAGCTCAGTCAGTATTTTCATCGTCATTATCGACTGAAAAAAACAACAGATCAGGAAGTAATTGCTTCCTTCAATAAAGCTTATCGCTTATTTAATGAGAAACGAAAGTCTTATAAAAGACCTGTCAAGACAGTTACTATTTAAGAATACCTATTATGAAATGAATCTTACAGGTATATGTACCTCTATATTGGATAATCCAATATAGAGTTTTTTTTTGACTTCCATGAAGACGGATGATTACAAAAAAGCTTGTGAATATGCAGGTATTAATTTTGATCAAACATCCTATGATAAAAGCTCGGCATTGCAGAAAAAGACAACGAAAGAAAGCTATGCCGCTATGGTATTCAAAGTAGGCAAGCAAAAAGTGTCAAAAAAGAAAGTCACAGTAGATGTTGAAATCATAACTACGGATTATTTAGAAATTATGAATCAGGCCGTATATGATACTATGAAAAATAAAAAAGATGATGCATATACATATAGAGTATTTTCTAGTATCAAAATAGAGAAGAATAAGCTTCTAAATTGTTGAGACCTAGCAGTTAAAAAAGGTTTATGATACAGCAGTTTGTTGATTGTGTTTTATGAAACAATACAATTAGAATAAGCAAAAAAACGGTATATACATGCCATGTTAAGATATGGCGAATAGTTACCGTTTTTATATGAACATAGGGTTTATTTGTTAAAGGACTCGCTCAGAGTTAAGAATTCATTTACTCTTTCCTCAGCGGTTTTTAAACAACTGATCCAGAAATCTTTAGAAGTCAGATCAATGTCAGCCAATTTAGCAACATCTTCAACATCGGATACCGTTGTCGCATGTAGCAATTCACGATATTTTGGTACGAAAGCATCCTTCATTTCATGATATTTTACAATTAAGCCACGGGCAAATAAACCGCCAAAAGCGTAAGGGAAGTTGTAAAAGCTCAGAGCTGATGAATAATAATGGCTCTTATTGATCCACATATAAGGATGCAAATACTGCTCATCTAAGCCATCACCATATGCTTGTTTTTGTGCATCCAACATCATCGCTTCTAGTTCATCCGGGAATAGGAACCCCTCTTTACGTTTTTCAAATACCTTTTTTTCAAATAAGAAACGAGAATAAATATCACACATAATCTGTGTAAGATCTTGAAGCTGTGTTTCTATTAATGCCAGCTTTGTTTCTCCTTCTGCTTCATCAATTGCAGCATTCATGATGATATTTTCATTAAAGGTAGAAGCAGTTTCGGCAACTGGCATGGAATAATCTGTATTAAGCATCTTGTGATCCTGGATCATCATACCATGATATGCGTGTCCTAATTCATGAGCCAATGTCACAACATCGCCTAAGGAACCATCAAAATTCGTTAAAACACGACTTTGTTTCAAGAAAGGGAGATTTTCGCAGAATGCTCCACCAACCTTACCCTTACGTGGATAGAAATCAATCCATTCATCTGCAAAGGCTTCTTCCATCATATCCGCCATATCCTGTGCAAAAGGCGCAAAATGTTTCAACAGATAGTCTTTTGCTGTTTCAATCGTGAATTTTGTGTCGTCTTTTCCAATAGGTGCAAATAGCTCATACCAAGGAAGTCCGTTTTGATAACCTAACATTTCCGCCTTGCGTTTTAAATATTTACGGAATACCGGCATATAATCATCCATTGCCGATAGCATGGCATCTAAGGTTTCCTGTTTCATATGGGACTGATGCAGTGTCATTGCTAAAGGAGAAGCGAAACCGCGCAACTCACATTCTGTTAAGACTTGTGCTTTGATGTTGTTTAAAGAAAAGGCAATAGCATCACGAATCTTGGCATAAGCAGCTAATTCTGCTTCATAAGCGCGTTTACGCACCTTTTTATCAGAGTCATATGCCAAGTTGCGAATCTGTGAAAGGGTAGTTGTTTTTCCATCATAGTCTACTTCTAAGGTGCTGGTCAGATAGCTTTGCATGGTTTCCCAAGCCTGTCCTGCCGAGATATCCATCTTGGATAATACTTCTTCTACATCATCACTGAGTAGGTATCGACCATCTTCTTGAATCGAATGTAACAAGTAGGTATATTCCTGTAATGCTTCTTCTTTTTCCAGGCAAGCATCAAGATCTTTTATTTGTGCAATATAGCGATTGAATTTTGCTTTTGCTTTTGCCACGTTGCTTGTTTTCTTAGTGATCTTATCTAAATAAGCTGCTGTTTGCGCATCAGTGGTATCACAGCTTTGGCGCAGATTGGCATATGCCAACAGCTGGTAGCTGACCTGTTCTAATTCATTTAATGTAGTTAGAATTTGTTTCAAGGTAGTAGTTTCATCCTTATGGGATAAGGTGTCTGCCAAGGTATTGCATTGTGCAATCAATTCATCAAGTTTCTTGATATCTGCTTCAAATTGCGGATCATCATAACCCTTATAGAGGACATCAAGTGACCAAGTTTCTTTCATTTTAGACCTTCTTTCTCTGTTAGATTACCCCTATTATAGCATAGAAATTCCAAAATGAAGGAGAAGATTATGGAAGGTTTATTTTCTTAGAAGGAAGAGTGTGTAAACCGTAAGCAATTCTTCTTTTTTGATGAATGTGAAGATAATACTATGCTATCTCTTTATGACTTTTCTCATAAATCATACAGGCAATGCTGATGATGAGAATGGAATAGATGATATAGAAAAAGGGGGCTGCTGGATAGGCCTCAAACAAGGTAATGGAGCCAAAGAGAAAGAAGAAAAAGGAAGAAACTACTTTAACACTATCTTCACTTAAATGGGCAAAGATAAATTTTCCAGCAAAGATACCAAAAATATTCGCCATGATAAGGCCTAAGGATGCTCCCAGAAAAACTTGTAGGTGCTGGTCCATGTGATCGGCTGAAAGTGCTACGGTTGCTAATTGCGTCTTATCACCGAGCTCAGCTAGAATAAAGGTAAAGGCAATAGAAAAAATAGGCAATCCTAAGGAAATATGATGCCCCTTGCTTTCTTCTTTTGTAATGCGTAAGTTAAAAAAACCAAAGCCTAAAAACATTGCGGCAGCGGCCAATTTGATAAACTGCATAGGGATCATATCGCCTATCAGATCTCCGGCCAATGTAGAAAAAGCACTGATGATGATGACCCCTAACATCATCCCTAATATCACACTTTTCATACGATAGCGATTGGTGAGCGCCATCATCATAAGTTGTGTTTTATCAGCCATTTCCGCGATAAAAACAAATAAAAACGTATGCAGCAACATAAGATCACCTCTTATTTTACTATATGTGAAATAAAGAGCTTTCATGTATAAAATCATCCTTTCCCTGCTGCGACAAAATAAATATGAAGAAGGAAAGGTGTAAGCGTCAGTAAAATAGGGATTACTTTGAAAAAGCCCTAAGCAAAAGAAAACCCGTACGAATCATACGGGTAAGAAATGCATTCTTTATTCCTCGCAAATATAGGCAAGGATCAATTTCATGGTGTTAAGGACACCATCGATATGTGTACGTTCCATACCATGAGAAGCGTGAACACCCGGACCAATCAATGCCCCTTTGATATCATTTCCGGCATTTCTTGCGGCACTGACATCTGAACCATATTGTGGATAAATATCAATTGCATAAGATACGGCTTCACGTTTAGCCAGCTCAATAAGTTTGCTGGTAAGATCATAATCATAAGGACCACTGGAATCTTTGGCACAGATAGAAACATCTTGTTCTGTGCATGCTAAATCTAAGCCGATGCATCCCATATCGACAGCTAAAAGTTCAGCAATTTCATCTGGGATATGCGCCATACCATGTCCGACTTCTTCATAGGTGCTCATCATAAAGATCAAATCATAAGCAGGGGTAATGGCATTTTCTTTTAAATGATGTAAAATGCCCATCAACGCAGAAACGCTGATTTTATCATCTAAGAAACGAGATTTAATAAAACCACTTTCGGTAATTTGTACTTTTGGATCGATGGCAACAATATCTCCATTTTGAATTCCAAGTTTCTGCGTATCTTCCTTTGTATAAGTGACTTCATCAATGCGTACTTCCATTTCATCAATTTCACGTTTCTTCGTGCTGGCATCTTTATAGACATGGGCTGCTGGAGAAGTGGATAAAATCGTTCCGCTATAGCATTGACCATCTCTTGTATAGATACGACAATATTCCCCATCCAGTGTCGGAATGATAGGACCGCCTAAATTGGTTAAGGCAAGCTTTCCATCACTTTTTATCGAGCGGACCATAAGACCTAAGGTATCGCAATGGGCGCATAAACCAAGTGTCTTATGATGATGATTACCTTTTACATAGATCCATAAATTGCCTTTGTGATTACGTTTTGTCTGATATCCGAATCGCTTTGCTTCTTCTTCAATGAAGTCAATGGCTTTTTTGGTATACCCGGTAGGGGAATCAATTGCTAATAACTTTTTTGCGAATGCTACAACATATTCTTTATTCATCATCATCTTACCTACTTTCTATTTTTACTTAGTGATTTAACGTGAGATGTACACACCATCACAATCATCAATTTCTTCAACTTTTACGCGAATCTGTTCCTGTAAAGAGCTAGGAATGTTTTTGCCGATGTAGTCTGCGCGTATCGGTAATTCACGATGACCGCGATCTACCAAGACGGCCAATTGTATCTCTTTTGCTCTTCCATAATGCATTATGGCATCCATGGCAGCACGCACGGTTCGTCCTTTGAATAAGACATCATCTACTAAAATAACTTTCTTATCCTTTACCGGCATGGTTTGGTTTGGTAAAGGGTGTGCCTGCTCCAGATCATCACGCCAATGGGAAACATCCAATGCATAACAAGGTACCTGTACTTGCTCTACACGCGCAATCATTTTGGCTAAACGCTGAGCGAGAATTTCACCTCTGGTCTTGATGCCGACAAGAACGATATCCTCAACACCTTTGTTATGTTCAATGATTTCATGTGTAATTCTGGTTAAACTGCGGCGCAATCCTAAAGCGTCGATTATCTCTTTTGTTTCCATGCAGATCCTCCTTGAAAACACTACTCATAGTATACCTGTTTCCGCCTTTAAACGCAATCATTTCCCGTCCAGGATTTCATCAAGAATAGCATTTGCCAATCGCTCAAAAAGAAATTGTTTCTGATACGGTGTTCCCTTCGTACTCAGCTCATAAATACCTACGTTTTGTGTATATAGAATGGTTAAAAATTCATGAATGAGTTCTTGGCTTTTTACCTGATGATCATAAGCAGCTAAGGTTTGACAGAAGAAATCTTCTTTATCATGATGACCGAGAAATAAAGCGATGGCATCATCCAAACTCTCAACTTTTCGCCATCCTTGAAACTTTGCCTTTTCGTTTAAATAGAATAAGGCATGGACCGGATAAAATTGCAGACTGCTTTCATAGGTTGTCAAAGGAGTGATCTGATAACGAATAGTATCTTCTTCTTTTAGAAAGATGCCGGATGCATAATGTGCGAATAGTTGTTGCTTTTTTACATAAGAGATATCTTTACAGGCACTGACCTCACTACCGGTACTGACGATGGCATTATCAAGATAGTGCAAAATGCCGCTATCATCATAATAAGCACTTGCGGCTATCTTGCGAGTATGACAACTTTTCAATATGGCATCTAATAATTCACTTTTACCACTGTGGGTCATCCCGGCAAAGACAAGATTTTGTTGCTGTTGCGAACATGCAATATGCACCATGGAGGCATGAATAGGGAGATCATGCTTTTGAATACAAAGCGCATTGTATAAGGTTAAGATCATTTCTTTTAAGTAGAGAAAATGTAACATCTCATCCCCACCGCTGACCATACCGATGTATAAGGCATTTGTCTGATCGTAATAGTAACTCCGCTGTTTACGATGGCTTTGTAATCCAAACAAGAGAAGAAAATCATAAGTAACACCTGGTTCTGTAATAGGATACATGGCGGATAGAGCTGCCGCAAACCACAATGCTTTACGATGTATAAAAACAATGCCTTGAAAATTGCCGATGCGGATACAGATGCCAAGGAAGCTAGCGGCATCCATACTAATATCCCGATATAAAAAAGTATCGCTTTTTCGTATCGGATATTGATGAGAATGTTTTGCCATAGCGATGACCGGAACACTGTGTAACTGTACTTCGCTTAAGAAAGGAATATGACTCAAGGGAAGATGCGCATAGGGATGCGATAAGGGGTGTTTCTTTACTTGATAGGTAGCATCAAAAGCAAATTGATGCATGGGTAAAATGGAGCCTGATTGTTGAACAAGACGACTCATATTTTCCCAAAGATGCTGTAAAGAGGGAGAAGGAACATCTGGCTTGGTGATGATGTGAATTTTACCAATAGCAGAAAAGTATTGCAGAAAAATTAATAAAGGACGGTAAGGGAAAGGATTTTTTGTTAAAAGAGAAAGCACCATGGTCTCTTCAATATCGTATGGATAACATTTTAATAATTCTTTTAAATAAGAGCGAGCACTGACTTCCTCATCAAATTCTAATGCAAACAGCATAGTATCACCTGTTAAATAGGTATGCTCGCCATTAACAAAATAGTCAAATGATCTGTTGAAAACATGCTTTCCTAGCAATCATCGTTATGTGTAAGAATAGATGTGCTATAATAAAAAAAAGAATGCACAGAAAGAAGTGTTGAATATGAAAAAAGTTGTATTTCATATAGATGAAATGAAGAATTGGTCATTAACATTAGGAAATGTGAAGAATCTTATCACGTTTTATGAACACCATGATGAGGTGTTTCAAATCGTCGTCGTAGCAAATGGTGAAGCCGTAAAAGGATATGGAAAAGAGGACACACAGGAAAATATTGCAAAGGAAATCCTTGCTTTATTTGCTAAGGGAATATCTTTTCACGCATGTCAAAATGCGTTGCGTGCACAGCAGTTAGAAGCTGTCGATCTTCTTGAGCATATCGTCATTGTTGAAGCAGGTGTGGCTGATATTGTCGCATTGCAAGAAAAAGGTTTTACCTATATAAAACCATAACAATTGCATGAAAAATGAGAAGAGGTGGTCTTATGAAAATCAAATTTTATGAAAAGGTTGATGATGAAAAGTTGCTATTTGCGGTCATAGTGGCTAAATATAAGGAACAATGGGTCTTTTGTAAACACAAACAGCGCAACAGCTATGAATTATGCGGCGGACATCGAGAAGCAAATGAGTCTATTCTGGATTGTGCAAGACGGGAGTTTTATGAAGAGAGTGGAGCGAAAGAATATCAACTAATTCCCTTGTGTGTGTATTCCTGCCTTGGCAAAACACGCGTAAAAGAAAGCAGTGATGAGCATGAAACATTTGGTATGTTGTATTATGCAGAGGTGTATGACTTTGATGAACTTCCTGAAAGTGAGATACAGGAAATTGCTTTCTTCACGGATGTAAAGAAGATACCAGAGTGGACATATCCTCAGATACAGCCGATATTATTCGCAAAGGCACAATCCATGTTAACAAAGAAATAAAAAAAGCGTTGAAAAAAGCTTGTTTCTATAACTAAAAAAACGTTGAAAATCTTATAGACGAAATGAAAGAGGCTGTCCTTAAAAGCATATGCGCTTTGCAAGGATCCAGCCTCTTGTTCTTGTAAGTTAGAATAAATCCATAATTTCATCTTTGCTCATGCTAGTAATCAAACCGTCATTCAAGTGAATGATACTATCACTTAAATCTTGTTTTAATTCTTGTAAATGCATGATTTTTTCTTCGATTGTATCTTTGGCAATTAGTTTAACGACCTGTACATTGTTGTGCTGTCCGATGCGATAGGCTCGATCGGTAGCTTGATTTTGGGCAGATACATTCCACCATGGATCAAAGTGAATGACAACTTCGGCACTGGTAAGATTCAACCCGGTTCCTCCGGCTTTTAAAGATATCAAAAAAACCGGTGTAGCATCAACATTAAAGGCATTTACATATTGCTGACGCTGTACTTTTGGGGTGCTGCCTTTTAATAGATAGTAATCAATTTCGCGTTGCTTTAGCTCTTTTTCAATCAACGATAACAGTGAGGTAAACTGTGAGAATAATAAGACTTTTTTACCCGATGCACGACAGTTTTCGATAAATTCCATGCACGCGTTAATTTTATTGCCTACCCCCTGGTAATTTTCATACAGCAAGCGGGGATCACAGCACAATTGGCGCAATCTGGTCAACATACTCAGCACCATGATCTTACTATTTTCAAAGCCTTTTTGTTTAAAGCTTTTATGCAAATCTTCTCGTATCAAAGATACATTTGCCATATATAATTTTCGGGTTTCTTCATCTAATTCGATCATCATCGTATGTTCGACTTTTTCAGGAAGTTCTTTTAAGACATCTTTCTTTACACGGCGCAAGATGAATGGTTCTACCATTCGCTTTAATTCCTTTAAGGTTATAGGATCATTTTCTTTCACGATAGGAATCTCATATTGCTTTTTGAAGTAAGGGTAAGTATATAGATAACCTGGCATTAAGAAATCAAAAATGCTCCATAATTCCGCTAATGAATTTTCAATTGGTGTTCCGGTTAAGGCAAATCGATGGGCTGCCTGAATCTGTTTGACAGATACGGCATTCTTCGTATTATGGTTTTTGATATACTGAGCTTCATCAATGATTTGATAAGTAAAGTGGAAATTTTCATAGTGTTCAATATCACGTTTGAGATAATCATAAGAGGTGATCACGACATCATAATCTTTCGCTTTGTAGATTAAGGCTTTTCGTTCCTCCATATTCCCGGTAATCAAAATGCTCGTTAAGGCATCAGAAAATTTCGCGATTTCACTTTGCCAGTTCAAAATCAGTGAACTTGGACAGACAACAAGAGAGATAGCCTGTGGATCATGGAGCTTTTCATCTTCCAATAAAGTAATTACTTGCAAGGTCTTACCAATGCCCATATCATCAGCTAAAATTCCTCCAAAACCATAATTGGCCATCGTTTTTAGCCAGCGGAAACCATCTTTTTGATAATTTCGCAAAATGTTTTTCAGACTGTGAGGAACCTTAAAATCAGAGTCCTTAACATTGCGTATACTACGGATGATATCTTTAAAAGTCGCATCGCGCTCAACCTTGATCATCTCAGCATCTTTTAGGCTTTTATCGATGTATAAAGAACGATATTTGGGAACCTTGATTTTACCACTTTCGAGCTCTTTTTCACTTACATGCATGCCATCTAAAATAAAAGACAACTCTTGCAAAGCACTATCTTCAATATTGACAAAAGAACCGTTGCGCATACGATAGTATTTTTTATTCAAACGGTATGCTTTTAATACCTCTTGCAACTCTTCGACAGGAAAATCAAAGGTATCAAAATCAATTTCTAGCAAATCACTTTCAATACGTACACCCATGGAGATATTCACACTATCACGTATCTGCAGTTTGCGGAATTTCTCACTGGCAAACATTTCACAGGTCTGTGATAATTCTTCAAAGCCTTTATTTAAAAATTCATATATGGCATCTTGTGAATGTTCAATATAGGCAAGTCCTTCCATAGCGTCAATCCGTGTCATATATTTGGTAAAAATCAGACGTACGGCAATTTCATCATTGAAGTTGCGACTGGCAGATAAGGAAGTATCACTGAACGCATTATACATATCATCTCCATAACAATACAGCAAACGTGCAGATATGACATTTTGTTTCGGCATATCGATATACACCTTACATTCTAATGGTAATGGCGCATACATAGAAATATCTTCACCATGCAGAGGCAGATATTTTTTGACATTTAAAATAACATTATTATAGAAGGCACTCATCAAGCCATCTGACACGGTTAAGGTATTATGATGTTCTAAGCATCCGCTGAGCATTGGCTCACAGGCTTTTGTAAAATCTTTATCACAACGATAAAGGATATGATTCATAAGAACATATAGATGGTTTCGTCCTTTAAACAGACGATAGTCTCCTTCATTCAGAGAAATATGAAAAATCTGCTGGGCATCTTTGTGTATCTGTAAAGAAAAAGGGGGATTGATAGCAAGAAAGCGCATGTTGATCAATGTTTTTTCTTTCATGCGATGCATGACATCCTGATCGGTATATAATTCATAAAATTCATCTAAAGCATCCGGCGTCATGCACATATTACGGGATTGCGGGGCTTTTTCTAAGGTAGGATGATTTAAAAAATACAAAACATCATGTTCATGATGACGCATGAAATCAATCAGCTTTTGACTCGTTTCATCAAAGCTATAATAATTATGCATGAATTCCAGTTCCTTACCATAGGCTTTTTTTACATTATGGGCAATATCATCCAGAAATAATGCGATGTCTTTGACGATATATTGTTTTTCATTGCCGATTTTTAAGGTTAACGCAAGAATGTTTTTTTTACGTATTTCTAATACGGGTTCCAAATGAATGGCTGTTTTTAAGTTCATGGCCAATGAAGAATAGACGATTTGTTCTTCGTAGATATTCATGATCTGAATGGCATGTTTATCGACTACTTTATTTTCCATCTGTTCCTTTTCCGCGTTTTTGCGTTTACTGTCTTCCATTAGGCGCAGCAAAACAGCGACACAATGTGCACAGGTCATTTTTTGGGCATGCTCTTCACAGCCACACAAATGAGCTCTTACGATGAAGTCATCCTTATCGATTGACATATTCACTTCCCGATATACTTTTTTATCTACGACATTAGCATTGACCATAATGATCTCAGGACTTGAAAAGTCATCGATATCCAACGATTTGATGGCTTTTTCCTTCATCAATTTTTCTCCCTTTTCAAATGTTTGCTCATCGCCTGCAAAGTCACGTATCTGAGCTATTGTAAATTCCATACCATCACCTTATCTTTCATCTTATTATTGTATCATTATTTCAGATGAAACGCGATGAAGATTAAAAAATTTATCAATGTAAGAAGGAAAGAATTCATCAGAAGAAAGCGTAGAAATGCTACCACCATTCGTATTGGCAAATACCACCAATTTGTGAATACTTTGTATGCAATAGTATAGCATCACATATTCAAGATTTTACCTTTTTAACTTTTATAAAGTGAGAAATCACAAGATGGCTATGACGGTTTCTGCTTTAGGTAATAACAAACTTCATCAAAGTAGGTACCATCGTAATATTCATAAGCATCATGCAAGGTGCCTTCAAATTGAAATCCCAGTTTTTCGATAACACGTTTACTTTGTGTATTAAAAGGGAAATGATAGATACTGATCATTGTGCAGTGCAGATCTTCAAATGCATAGCGCAAGACTTCTTTTGCAGCCTCGACAACAATGCCCTTGCCCCAATAGGATTTTCCGATCCAATAGCCCAACATGCGATAGCCATTGCGAGGACGATGTTGATCCGCATCTAAGCTGATGAGTCCATACAGAGTATTATCCGTTTTCTGATAAATGCCCCATGTGTGATCGTTTATCAGAAAATTAGATAAGATTTGTTTTGTTTCTTCCAGAGAAGCATGCGGCTTCCATCCGCACATGCGAGCAACGTCAGGATCTTTAGCCATCTCGTACATTTGTACATGATCTTGCATAGACAGTCGCTGCAGCCGTAAACGCGTTGTATCCTGTAAACGTTGACGTGTTTTATGGGATTGCAAAATACTAATGAGATGATTGGAATGTGCAAGTTGCTCTCTTTGTTCACAAATGGCCAGATGAAAACGCAGCCATTCTTCATATTGTGGTTTTGTTAATGCGTTGATCCGTTCTGCCAATACTTCAGCAAGTCCATCTTGACTAAAGGTTTTTAAAAGCGTAAAGCCCATGCTTTGAAAGAGTTGCTCTGCTTTCTGCACATAGGTGCTTACAAAGGGATCATTGATGACTTTAAAGGTAGTTGGATCATATTGTGAGCTATTCAAAAAAGAACTATTCGGATATAAGGCTTCCGTGGTAAACACGGCAAGGTTACTAAGAAATGCACAAAAGATAATTCCACCATCTTTTACAACGCGATGCATTTCATCCAAACAGATTCGTTGCTCTTCTTCTTTAAGATGATATAGAGGTCCCATACATAGTATGATATCAAAACTATCATCTGAAAACCTGGAGAGATCCATAGCATTTCCTTGGTGTAGGGTCAGCTTCATCTGTTTCTTCTTTTGTTGTTTCAAACGATTTAGGTGATGGGGCATCAGATCCATGGCACATACCTCATAGCCTGCTTCAGCAAGCGGTAAAGCATAAGCTCCAGTGGCAGCTCCTAAGTCTAAAATACGTTCATGTCCATGCAAATATTGTGTAAGATACTGCGTGGTCGTAAGAAATTCGATATGCGCTGCGGGTGATTTCTGTAATCGTTCTTCTTCATGAACATGTTGATAAAGTTCTTCTAAATTCATAAATATCAGCCTCCTGTAAAGCTTATTGTACCACTGATAAAATGCCTTCCAATAAATCTGCATGTATAGGTAAAAGACGCTTGTTAAGAAGAAAAAAACAAGGCATATGCAAAAGAAATGGGAAAAGATAGTTAGGCGAGATTTAATTTTTCTTCAAATAACAATAGTTGTTTATAATTGCGTGTTAGAGGAAGCAGAGCTTTTAACTCATCGTGGTAAACCTTATGAAATTCCGGTGCCAGAGTCTGTAAGACAGGTAACAGTGTTTTCATGATATAGGTTTCCAATGTCTGGGCATTTTGACCATCACGCTTTAAGATAAAATAGTGCCAACAATCGCGTAATGCTTTACTGCAGGCTTGTACATCAATTTTTTGCATGATACAGGCTGGCAATGTTTTATCAAGACAGAATTGTGCATGACACATCCATATCAATAAAGGCAAGGGGGAATGGCTCTTTGTATCGAAAGAAGATTGATAACATGTCAGCGCTTTGGCATATTGTTTCTGATAATAATAACATCCGCCAATATTATAATAGAAGATAGCAAGCGTATGAGAAGAAAGGCTTGTTTGTTTCATATAAGATAAAGCTTTTTCTTTATAGAATTCAAATTGCTGGGGCTCTATAAAAATGGCAAGATTACTCATCCAATGATATATGGAAAAAAGTGCATGGGGATTGTCCTTATGCATTAGCTCATATTGTTCACATTCCTTTAAGATGAGAAAAGCTTGTAGATAGTCGTGATGTTTATCACTTAAATGTAAGACAATACCAATTGAAAAGCGGGTGATATGATGATGGTAATGCATATGGAATTGTTGATAAAGTTGTTCTAATACAATGTTATTATGGGGAAAAGTACATTGCCATTGATAAAGAGCATCCTCCATCATGATTTGCAAGGATTCACTTAGAAAATCATGACAGGATAAAAATAATTGGTAATCTTTTGATGAAAGATATTCCTGACTTGTCCAAAGGCGAGTAAAGACTTGTAATATGCGAATATAAAAGAATTCCTGCACATGTTGCTGATAGGGAAGTAAGGATTGCAATAAAGCTATGCAGATGGCACACATAGCTTCGTCATCATAATGCGCATAAGCAGAAAGCATAGCCGATAGCATTTGCTCGATATGTTTATCCATAGGGTGCGTATAATTAAAGGATAATGCAAATTGATCCAGTAACGTATCATAAATATCATCATCTTTTACAATTTTTCCTTGTTCTAAAGATATCAATGTCCGTAAAGAGAGGATCCCTACTTGATCAACAAGTTGTTGTTGTGTCCAGCCGGCTTGTAATCGCAGCCATCGTATCATAGCGCCTAATTGTTTTTTATCATGTTCATTCAGATATAATTTTTCTTTATGTGTTGTTTTCATGCGTTTATTATAGCATATTGAGTATTATCTTTTGCTATGGAAAGATATGGTCTGTTTATAAGGACCTCTCTGCCCCTGCCGGTTTATAAAAAAAGACACCGTTTCGGTGTCTGGCTATTTTTCATGGCAGGGGTAGAGAGGATCGAACTCCCATCAGCGGTTTTGGAGACCGTTATACTACCATTGTACTATACCCCTAAGATTTAACTGCTTAACTATATTACCATAGAAAATAAAATCTGGCAATAATAAAATAAGGAAAAATATGTACTTTCTAACATGCCAGCATATGGTAAAATAGTATTCATACGGATGGAAAATATTGTCTTTTTGTTTTATAGGAACAAACATACCATGTTCAGCATTCTGTTGCCTAATTTCGCTTTGACTACTTCCTATAGCATATTCCATTCGGCATTTATCATCATAAGATATCTTTATTTCATAAAGTCGGATTGTATGTATGACGTAGGCATCTGCTGAAGTACTTCATAGTCTCTTGCTGCTTACTTAACCTTTAGTTCTTTTTCTTTTATAGTTATAATATAACGTATCATAAGGCATTCTAGATACATAACCCCTCTTATGCTTTTTTGGCCAATGCTATGTGGAAAAATTTATTATTATTTCAAATTTGTAAGGAAAGTGTAAGTGACAACGATGGCAGCGAGATACTTGTTCTTTTATAATTGCAGTGAAAGAAGGGATGTAAATGAAATTAACCAGACTTGCGCTGCATAACGTCAGAAAAAGCTATAAAGATTATATGATCTATTTTCTAACTCTGATGTTTTCTATCTGTTTATTCTATACCTTTAATTCCTTTCAAGCGCAAAAGGAAATCATGTCATTAAATGACTCACAATCCATCATGCTACAAACACTTGGTATTTTCATGGGAATCTTATCCGTTTTTGTGGCTATCGTACTGGCCTTTCTGGTCATGTATGCCAACAACTTTTTGATTAAACGACGGAAAAAAGAATTTGGTTTATATATGTTGTTGGGCATGGAGAAAAAAGATATCTCTAAGGTTTTAATTTATGAAACCGTATGCATTGGTGTGGTATCACTTGGTGTTGGATTATTACTAGGTATATTGTGCTCACAAGGCTTAGGCATCTTTACCGCACATCTGTTCTCAGTTCAAGTAAATTATAACTTTGTCTTCTCGCCATCAGCAGCTATTATCACTGCTATTTCCTTTACGATTATTTTTCTGGTTATCATGTTGCTGAACACCAGAGTTATAGCGAAAGTAAAATTGATAGAACTATTGCAGGCTGAGCGTAAACAGGAAAAAGCTAGAATTCAAAAACCTTTCATCGCTGTACTTATCTTTATCGTTTCTTTGTTGTTGTTAGGGGCAGCTTATTATCTGGCGACACGCTCTACTCAGATGTTTGCAAGCTGTTTAGTTCCTATTCTAATTATGGGAAGCTTAGGAACATTGTTCTTCTTTTTGTCCCTATCGGGTTTCCTCTTACAGTTCATACGTTCCAGCAAGCGTTTATACTATCGCGGATTGCGTATGTTTGTATTACGTCAGGTAAATGCCAAAATCAATACTAGTTTTGTTTCTATGAGCATAGTTTGCCTTATGCTGTTATTAAGTGTAGGAGCCTTATCTGTAGGATGGAATCTGAATGATTCATTAAAAACATCCTTGGATACACAGACACCATATGCTTATTCCTTTACCCAATATCAAAAAGCTGATACACAAAAGATGCGTCAGATCTTGATGCTGGACACGGATAAAAATATAACGAGTAGTGAGACAATTTCCGTTTATACGGATCATCTGAAATTAAAGGATTTATTTAATTATGCGAAAGATGTAGACACTGGTATGTTGTATAAAGATGCAGATCTGGAAATTATCACATTAAGTGACTTTAATAAAGCCAGACGTGCCTGGAAGTTATCTCCCATGCAGTTAAAGCAGGATGAAACTTTCTTTATCAGCGGCTCATCTAGTATCATTCCAACCTTAAATGAAATCGCAGAACAGACGAAAAAGCCACTGCAGGTGTTTAATCATAAACTGCATTTACAAGTAAAGCAAGAGGAAGCCATCAATATTGCCACAGAATTTGGGTTTAGTACAGGGGCTGCCATCGTTGTGCCTGATGCCATATTGCCACCGCAAATAGCTAGCCATCATACTTTCTGGAATATTGATGTTAAAGATGAAAGTAAGATCGAGGCATATGATACGAAGGTACATGAGAATGCAAAGAAGCTGTTGGGAACGAATGAACAAACTCTTCGCTATTCTTCTATGAGCCGAAAATTGATTATTGATAATCAGGCAGGATTGGGTATGCTGTTCACGTATGTCGGTTTGTATTTGGGAGTAGTCTTCTTAGTGGCAAGTGCAGCAGTATTAGCATTGCAACAGCTTTCTGAGGCTGAGGATAATCAAAAACGTTATTTGATTTTAAGAAAAATCGGTACAAGTGAAAAGATGATGAATCATTCCATCTATGCACAGATATCTATTTATTTCTTATTGCCATTAGTGTTGGCTGTTATTCATGCATCTGTTGGTATTCCTGTAGTATCTACATCTTTAATGTCCGGTTTGGGAATCGGTGATATAGGATTAGCTAATTTCTTCTGTGCCATTGTCGTTATCTTAATTTATGGAAGCTATTATGTATTTACGTGCATGAGTTATAAACAAACACTATATGCAAGAAAGTAAGAATTCAGCTTAATGATTAAAGAAAAAGCATACTTAGGATATGCTTTTTCTTTTGCTCATGGTATGCTATAGGTAAGAAAAAATTGATAATTAGAAATATTTCCTATTTAAAGGTTATTCATAAGGTAGTAAATACTATTGTTGAACGATTAAAATGCTTGCTTGATAATATAATATGGATACGGATTAACGTATTGAAATTATAGAAAGGTGATTGAAATGCAACTGGATGAGCAACTGATCAAAAAATTTAATGAAACTAATCTTTTATCAAAGATGGGTGAAGCTTATAAAGGCGATATTAAAACTAAAAGTTTAAAAAAAATAAGTAAATCAATTGCTGGGTTGAAATGGGAAAATATTTGTTTAGAAGAAGTTAATCAAGTAACAGGATGGCTATCGGTAAATAATCCAAATGAGTATAATTTGTATTGGAACGATATGGTCAATCAAATTAAAGCAACAGTTATACCAGATCTTATCATTAAATTAGATGCCATGCTATTAGAAGATAAGATAACAGAATCAATTAAAACGGCTGTTGTTTTCGATGTAATAAATATAATTATGGTTAATAGTTATTGTGATATTATCCGCTCAGAATTTTATAGTGAAATGTTAGAAATTTATTTATTAGGGCATTTGCCATATGGTTGGGAAGGTAACTATCCCAAAGGAAGAATATTGGTATTTTAGGAGGAAAAAATGAAAAGAAAGGCAGATTTTTTAAAAAAAGCTAAAGAGGCCAGCAATGATATTTCTAGAATTTTAAGAATAACAAAATTTCAAGATGAACTGGCACGTCAAGTGTATGGAGCATTTATGTTTGGAGTACTAAATGCGCTTGCTTATGAGATGGGGAAATCACCTACAGATGTTCAAGGAATGATGATTGAACTTTCAATTCATGAGTTGGGGTATGAAACAAATCAAGCTGTGGAATTCTGTCAATATGTTATCAATTGTACAGATCGAGAAAATAATCCAACTACTTATGCAATAATTCATAGGGGAATGGAAGGATACTATCAGCTTAAAGAAAAAAAAGAAGCAGAGTTAATTACAAACTATGAGGATATTATAAAAGCTTTAAAAGATGTCCAGACGCGATAATGAAGTATTGTAAACCAATGAATTCAACTAATTTAGGTGATAGAAATATAAATTTATCCGTTGGGTCAGAATGGCGTTATCGAATAGATGATTTAGAAAAACAGATTATGGGTTATGCAATTACAATTTCCAAAGTGCAAGGGATAATGTTAAATTGAATATAAAATTAACATATTGATATAAGGTGTAAAAATATAAAATTTAAAATTTTCAATGATTTCAAACCTAATGAAAAACAAATAGATAATATTATAGATAAATTACCTCTAGAAATTAAGGAACTACAAAAGCAATTCGGCGAAGGTACAATTTGATGGAGATGTCGCAAAAATAATGATACAGGCTAAAATCAGAACTGCTGGACCTCCAGGAGGAACTTTTGTTATGCCATCATCTGTTGCAGACGACCTTATAGAGCAAGCTGAGAAGAAATTTCTAATTTAGAAAAAGTTACGAGCCTGGTACATTAGGTGCATCACCAGTAAGAGTTGATATAAAAAATCCTGGGAATATAAGAATTCCATCTGGAAATGAATTAGGAGCAAATTTACAGTGGCTACCTGGCAGAAATACAGATGGAGGGATACCGGAAGCAACAATTACATCGCCAAATCCATGTGGTAAAAGTTAGTAAAATATCAATGTGTCTAGGATTCTGGATATGTCATAAGCCAGTGATTTTTTCTTTTGCTCATGGTATGCTATAGGTAAGAAAAATAATCTGATAATGAAATAATATTTTTATCTATCAGCAAGTATAACGATGGGTTTAAAAAACATTGCATATACGCAAATATGGAAAGGAGATGAGCGTAAATGCGAATTGATCGGATATCGAAACAAGAAGATGTTCAGGTGAGGGAGCTGATATGGAAAACCTTTTTGCGATTTGATGCAGTTGATTATAGTGAAGAAGGTGTGAAGGATTTCTATGCCTATCTGATGCGGGATGATCTTTTTGAGCGTCTCATCTTTTTAGGAGCATATGAAGAGGATATTTTGATTGGAGTAATGGCAATGTGTGAGGGACACATCTCACTTTTCTTTGTAGATGAACACTACCATCGCAAAGGGGTAGGGAAAGCTTTGTTTCAAAGCATGTTGCGTTTACAAAAACAAATGATCATCACGGTGAATTCCTCACTCTATGCAAAAGAAGTGTACGAACATTTAGGCTTTCGCGCCATCAATCATGAAATTGAAGCCGGCGGCATTCGTTATATTCCGATGTTGTATACAAAAAATGGGTATCTTTTATAAATGATTTTATCCTTAAAACATATGAGGAAAAAAACCTTTCATTAGGAAATGGTGGGAGTGCGTCGTAAATTCAATATTTATTAGATAATTATAATGATGGAAGGAAGAAAGCGTTATTAACCTTACCGACAAATTTATTTGATTTAGAAAAACTACAAGAGCTTATTTGATCAACATCCATCAACATCACTTGTATAAACACACTCTATAAATGAGAGTGCTAATACACTAATCATTGATAAATACAGTGTTTCTGTAATCATCTTTTATAGTATATCAAGAAAGAAACAGCAACATTAGCCATCGTCCTAACAAGACAGCAAGGATACAAAACAGCAGACTGCCACATGCATATATACTGCCACTAAGATAACGTTGTGTTTCAAAAAGCTGCACCGTTTCTAAAGAAAAGGTAGAAAAAGTCGTAAAGCCTCCACAAAATCCAGTCTTAATGAAAAGTATGATATCCGGTTGTGCTTTTGTTTCTTGAGCATAAGCTATTATCATACCAATACAGAGTGCACCAAGAATATTTATTAGCATAGTCATAAAGGGGAAAGAAGTACGCATCGGAAGAAGTCCTAAACCATAACGCAATATGGCTCCTAAGGCGCCTCCACATCCCACTAAAATCAATTCTTTCATTCACATGCCCTCCTGCTCTTATGGTAATGATTGTATCATGGTTCTAAGTTGTAGAAAAGCAAAGGATCGGCAATTTTTATAGGTTTTATTTCCTGTTTATGATATAGTTATGTGGGATTAAAATGAATACGTAAAGGAATAGAATGAAGTTTGTGATAAAGTGATGCCGCTGTAAAAGTTATGATGGCATTATGAACGTTACGCATAAGGAGTCAGTATGAAGAAATATAAAACGCTATTATTTGATGCAGATAATACCTTGTTGGATTTTGATAAGACGGAAAAAGAAGCTCTGCGTAAAACCTTTACCATGCAGAATATTCCCTTTACTCCAGCGATGAAAAACCGTTATCTGCAGATTAACACTGCTTTATGGAATGCCTATGAAGAAGGAAGAATGACAAGGGAAGAAGTTATCTTTACACGCTTTGGTAAGCTGTTTAATGAATTCCATATTGCTGAAGATGGTGTTCAATTTGAGCATATATATCAAAAAGAATTAGGAAAAGGACATGCCCTCATGCCACATGCGCTCGAACTTGTGAAACATTTGAAGAAAGATTATGAATTGTATATCGTAACAAATGGGGTAAGTGCAACGCAGCATTCACGTTTGCATGATTCAGGCTTAGATCAACATATCCGTAAAGCATTCATATCAGAAGAAATCGGTTATCGAAAACCAATGAAGGAATATTTCGATTATTGTTTTGCTCATATTCCATCATTTGAAAAAGAGCAGACATTAATAATCGGAGATTCCTTATCAAGTGATATGCAGGGAGGTATTCATGCAGGTATTGCGACCTGTTGGATGAATCCTAAACAAAAACCAAATGTGCAGGATTTACCAATTACCTATGAAATAACCCATTTAAAAGAGTTATATTCTATATTAGAGGAGGATGAAAAATAATGCGAGCAATTCTATTTGATTTAGATGGTACCTTAACGGATCCTAAGGAAGGCATTACAAATTCCGTGGCATATGCTTTAGAAAAAGCGGGTATCCCTATCGAAGATAAAAATGATTTAATTATCTTTATCGGTCCGCCTTTAGCAGATTCGTTTGCACAATTTTATGGTTTTAATAAGGAACAGTGCGATGAAGCAATCAAACAATATCGCGTTTATTTTAAAGAAAAGGGAATCCTGGAAAATAAAGTATATCCTGGTATAAAAACGATGTTGCAACAACTGAAGGAAGATGGAAGACAGTTGTTTGTGGCAACGAGCAAGCCACATGTTTTTGCGAAAACGATTTTACATCATTATCACCTTGCTGAATATTTTGATGGTATTTATGGCAGTGAATTGGATGGCACAAGAAGTCGTAAAGGTGAAGTCATCGCCTATATTTTGGAAAAGGAAAACCTAGAAAAAGAGCATTGTGTGATGGTTGGTGATCGTAAGCATGATATATTGGGGGCAAAGGAACATGATCTTGCCAGTGTCGGTGTATTGTTTGGTTATGGAGATGAAGAGGAATTACAACTTGCAGGTGCGGATGTCATCGTGAACGATGTTGAAGAATTAAAACAATATTTACTTAGTAAAAGATAGGAAGTGAAATGCATGAGTGAAAAAAAGAAATTAGATACGAAAGCTTTGCTGGAAAAAAGTCGCAGCGTAAAACAGAAGCCACAAGGCTCCCTGTTAGAACGTAAGTTGAAAAATAAGAAAAATGGCGCAAAGTTTGGTAAAGTGAATTTCAATGGATAACAGGAACGCTTCCTGTTTTTTTTATTTGATAAGGTTAAGTGTTTTAGCATACTTTTACGTTTGTATGGGTAATATTTGATATTATGAATGGTGTGATAAAAGCGTAAAAAATTGCTTATCTTTATCATCATGATCAATGGAAAGAATTCTGTTATTTCTCTGCATCGTGTTATAGCAGTATGGTAATCGCTTTATGATGATTTTGGATCTTGGCACAATGCACGCTTCCTCCATCTTCTCCATCTAAGGTCCATGGTATTGCTTGATCACAAGTCATCGTCAAAGCAGAAGTTGTCAGAAAATGCATCCAGGTAGTATTTACTTCGCGTTTCAATAAGGCCGTTATAATATTTTGCACATCTAATAGATTATTCGGTACGCGCAGTAAAAGTACTTCAAATAAACCATCATCTAATTTGGCATGTTCCCCGGTGATAGAAGTAAAGCCTGCCACATAACGTGAATTGGTTATACAGCCAAAGATACAATCCTCCTCAATACGCATATCTTTTGTTTCTAAAACTATATGATAACGTGGGATATGGGTCAGCTGCTTAATGCCTTCCAAAAAATAAGCAGCCTTGCCAAAGGTGTTTTTACTTCCTTGAGGTGTCGAATAGGAGATTTCGGTGAACAGACCAAAGGCGGCAACATAGGTGAAATAGCGTTTGTTGAACTGTCCGATATCACAAGCAAAAGGCGTTGGTGTTGCCAGATGTTCCATCAGCTTACCAGGACTTTTTGCTAATTTCAGTGTTGAGGCAAAATCATTAACGGTTCCCGTTGGAAGATAAGCGACTGCCGGTTTTTGTGCCACCTTCATTAGACCGCTGATAACTTCATTCCATGTGCCATCTCCTCCACAGCATAACAGTAAATCAAATTGTTCGGCCTTTTCTTCAACCAATTGGCGTGCATGGTTACCAAACTGTGTCACAAATACCTTGACTTCATCTTCCATAGCACAAAATGCATTGCATAAGGTAAATAAATTTGCTTTGGCATTTCCTTTACCGGCTTTTGGATTGACAATAAGCATGACTTGCCGCATGGTATCACCTCCTGCATATAACTAACATTATAATGAAAAAGGCCAAAAATTACCAATAATTTATCGTAATCTTTTTCTATTCGTTCATGTAGCAGTCAAACTTACGCATATATATAAGCAGACGTAATTGAAAATTCAAAGAAAAAAGGTTTCTTTTTTGACCCCATTTCGATATACTGTTTAAGGAAAGAAAGAAGTGAAAGAATGAAGAGTGATCAACTGCTGAATGTCGTAGGATATGCCGGTAAATTATTAATTGAGAGTGGAGCGGAAATCTATCGGGTGGAAGAAACCATGGTCCGCCTATGCCACAGTTTTCATGAGGTACAGGATGCGGAAAGTTTTGTTACGCCAACCGGTATCATGTTGTCAATCACGGTGGATGGTAAGACTTCGACAAAAATCATGCGCGTACATTCAAGAGGGGTCGATCTAAATTGCATTGACCGTATCAATGCATTGTCAAGAAGAGCGAGTGAAACTGCTTTTTCTTTAGAAGAATTGAATCAACAATTGCAGGAAATTGGTCGAAAAGAGCGTTATTCATTTGGGATGACCTTACTATTCAGTGCGCTTAGTGCAGGAGGTTTTGCCATCTTCTTTCAAGGCAGTATGTTAGAGGCAGGCTGTGCCTTTTTCATCGGTTTGATTATTAAAGCAATTACGTGGTTTATGGAACAGCGAGATTTAAATAATTTTTTCATTAATGCGATTGGAGCGGCTTTTGCGGCGATGGTTGCATTAGGTCTGCATAAGTTGTTAGCGAATACGGATGTTGATATTATGATTATTTCCAGCATTATGTTATTAGTGCCGGGACTGGCAATCACCAACGCCATACGGGATACGGTTGCCGGTGATTATTTATCCGGAGTTGCCAGAGCCTGTGAAGCATTTTTAGTGGCGATTGCCATTGCGGTAGGCATCGGTTTTATCTTAAGTATTTTCATGGTACAAGGAGGTGTCTGATATGCTGAATCTGGGCAGTGTGATGATTTCCAGTTTTCTTGCCAGCTTAGGCTTTGGGGTGTTATTTAATATCAAAGGAAATAAATTATTACTAGCTGGTATTGGCGGCAGTATTGGCGGTGTTGTGTATCAATTGTCCATGCAGTATGGCTGTAGTGAAATGATGGCGATGTTTTTGGGATCTATCGCTTTTTCACTTTATTCAGAAATCTTAGCACGTATCTGTAAGACACCGGTCACGACCTTTATCATTTGCGCCTTAATTCCTTTGGTACCTGGTGGTGGTATGTATCGCATGATGTTACAGGCGATCCAGGGACATGTAGATGAGGCATTAAATATTGGCTTAGATACAATTAGTATTGCAGGCGTTTTGGTGTTAGGTATCTTAATGGTTTCAACAATCATGCGCTCAGTTTTTAAAACGAAACGGCAGGTGAAAAGAAGTGAGAACTAATGTGGAATTATTAGCTCCGGCAGGAAGCTTTGAGGCATTGCAGGCAGCCGTTCAAAATGGTTGTGATGCAGTATATTTAGGAGGAACTATGTTTGGCGCAAGAGCATTTGCGCATAATTTTGATGATACGCAGATGGAAACGGCAGTTAAATATGCACATGTATATGGTGTGCGAGTATATGTAACCGTGAATACACTGCTTTATGAGAAGGAAATGGAAGAAGTCATAGCGTATGTAAAACGTTTGCAGGATATGGATGTCGATGCTTTGATCATTCAGGATGTCGGCTTATTTACCTTGCTGCATGAGCGATTTCCGGATATGGAGTTACATGCATCTACACAGATGCATATTCATAATCCGCAAGGCATTGCGATGTTACAGAAAATGGGGGCAGCCAGAGTGGTTGTTCCAAGAGAAACAACGATTGAAGAAATTCGCGAATATGCAAAACTTGGCGTAGATTTGGAAGTGTTTGTACAAGGGGCTTTATGTGTATCGTATTCCGGGCAGTGTCTGATGTCTTCTCTGACTTTGGCACGCAGTGGAAATCGAGGAGAATGTGCCCAATCCTGTCGAATGCAATATACATTGGAAGAAGATCATCATGGTTTACACAAAGAAATCACGACCAAAGGGCAGTATTTGTTAAGTCCGAAGGATTTAAATACCTTAGAACAAGTACCGACCTTAATTGAGGCAGGGATAGCATCCTTTAAGATTGAAGGCAGAATGAAGCGTCCAGAATATGTAGCCTTAATGTGTGCCTTATATCGTAAAGCAATAGATGCGTATACTCGTAAGGAAACGTTTCATGTAGATGCTGCTATGAAACAGGAAATGGAAAAAGTGTTTCATCGTGGCTTTACCAGCGGACATCTCTTTCACCAGGTTGGAAGTGCGTTAATGAATCCGCTGCGTCCCAATCATATGGGCGTGCGTGCAGGTATCATTGAACAGATCAGCAAAGATAAGATGACCGTAAAATTGGTAGATGATTTACATCAAGGAGATGGTGTGCGTATTTTGAAAGCCAAAGGGGATGAGGGCTTTCGTGTCAATCGTATGTATCAAAATGGCTTATTAGTGAATCACGCAAAAAAGAATGAACGCATTCAATTGGATAAAACCGGTTATGTGGAAAAAGGCAGTATATTGTTAAAGACGAGTGATTGTCAACAGCTGGAAGCTTTGCGAGCATCCTATGAGCAGCGTTCACGTACCATTCCCATTCAAGCATCCTTTTCCATGCAGCTTCAGAAAAAAGCAAAATTGATCGTTAAAGATGAGCAACAGCATCAAGTGGAAGTCTTTTCCGATATGCCATGTGAAAAAGCAATGAAAACCCCTTTATCTAAGGAACGCATCCTGGCACAACTACAAAAAACAAAGGATACGCCATTTGCTATCAGCTGCTGTGATATGAGTGATGTTACAAGTGATGGCATTTTGCCTATTAAGGAATTGAATCGCATGCGCAGAAAGGCATTGGAGCAATTGCAGAAACTGCGTGAAGTACGAAATGGTGTTCGACGTTTTGCAGAAGAAAAAGCAAAGGTTATCGCTTTGCCATCAATGCGTGAAGTCATGATTGTCGTACATACAAAAGAACAATATGAAGTATGTCGTGAAGAAGGTTTTTCTTCTATTTACATAGCGGATGTCAGCTTATATCAAACTTTACGACAAGCCAATGAAACAGTCTATTTACGAGAAGAGCGCGTAAAAAAAGATGCTTATACACAACCTCATACTTTAATTCAAGAAACGGCAGGATTAAGTTTTGCCCAAGCTCATGCCGGAGATACTTCTTTGAATATCACAAATTCTTATAGCGCTGCTTTTGCCTTTGCAAACGGTGTGGACATTCTTACCTTATCAGTAGAACATACCCCAGATACCATACAGGAATTAACCACGGCATTTCAAAAGCGTTATCATAGAACAGGCAATTTTGCTGTACAACTATATGGTCATGTGGAATTGATGCTGAGTGAATATTGCCCGATACAGGCATGTCTTAAGGATGATGGTAAGAAGCAGTGTGGTTTATGTCGAAAAGCAACACGCTATAATCTGAAGGATTTGAAAGGGCATCGCTATCCGATTTTAAGTGATGTACACTGTCGTATACATTTATTGAGTGAGGATGCCTATGATCATATCGCAGAATGGAAGGCGTATCAAAAGCTTGGTATCACTTCGGCACTTATTGTCTTTACGATAGAAGATGCGCATAAGACACGACGTGTTTTGCGGAAAGTGAAGGAACAGGTTCATGTCGACTAAGGTATCTTCAAATCGGCTATTGAATGATCGTGTGCATCGGCTATATCTGCATTATCTTTTCCCTACGCTGATTGCGATGGCGAGCAATTCCTTGTATTGCCTGGCAGATGTCTTCTTTATTTCCAAAGGTGCCGGCAGTACCGGTTTAGCGGCATTGAATATCGCTATGCCATTGTTTACACTATATTCTGCTATCGGCTTAACATTTGGAGTTGGGGGAGCTACGATCATGTCCATTGCGGAAGGAACAGGACATATGCAAGAAAGAAATCAGGCATTTACTTGCAGTGTGTTGGGCATGAGTGTAATAGGATTGTTTATTGCGGTTTTTGGGACGATATTTGCTCAACCTTTTGCCTACATGTTAGGAAGCAGTCAAGAGCTTTTGCCACATGTTATGGAATATATGCGTCCAATCAATGCTTGTGCCATGTTTTTTGTCATTAATTATGCCGGCAGTATCTTATTACGTAATGATCATGCCCCCAAGCTTGCCATGCAGGCTACCTTATGTGGCAATATTACGAATATCATCTTAGATTATCTTTTGGTCATGGTCTTTGGCATGGGGCTTTTTGGTGCTTCCATTGCGACTGCTTTATCAGCCGTATTAAGTTTATTGTTTATGTTGCCACATTTTTTCTTTAAGCAAAATACGGTGCACTTTTATAAGGATATCTTTTCTATTGAAGTATGGAAACGTATGCTGATGAATGGAGCCGGTAGCGGTGTGTTGGAAATCAGTGCCGGAAGCGTAGTGCTCATTTTTAATTATGTTATTGTCCAAGAGGCAGATCAGCTATTCTTAGCTGCTTATGCCATCGTCACCAATATCGCTTATGTTACCAAAGGGTTATTAAATGGCTTTGCCCAGGCCGCACAGCCAATTATATCGACGAATTATGGGGCAAGACAAAAAAAGCGGACCCAGCAGGCATTTCATATATCCTTAATTGCCAGCTCTCTTTTTGCGTTACTTTTATACATCCTTTTTCTCCTTTTTCCTAACACTGTGGCTGCCATTTTCAGTGATGGAGATATGCAGCTTATTGCCAGTGCCGGGGATGGCATTCGCTTTTATTTTACAAGCTTGTTTTTTACGGCCATCATCACCATGATTCTATATTATTTGCAAGCCATTGAATGTAGCCGTGCTGCTACTATTTTGGCTCTTTTGAAAGGATTTGTCTTTGTGATCATATCATTATTTATCATGGTCCATCTATTTGGGATGAATGGCATTTGGTTTACGATTACGCTGGCAGAAGGATTGGCAGTACTCAGTGGTTTCTGGCTGTTAAAAAAGTTATGAAAAATTGATAATAAAATACAGTCGTTGTATCGTTATGTAGAAAATATAAGAAAAACACCCTTCGCTTACCTGTTCGCAAAACAGCAGTCTTCTTAAAGGGTGTTTTCTTATGTCTTTATGAAGGAGTAATTTTAAAAAATCAATCAATAATATGCGGATCAATCTCATTGAATCCTTCGCTGTAACGATGTAGACGATAGGTAGCCGGTCCTTTGATCAATTCACCGGTATAGGAAAAACGAGAACCATGACATGGACAATCCCAGGTCTTATCCATGGCGTTAAAATGGCAAACACAACCTAAATGCGGACAAGTCACATCGACGATATGCAGAATTTCTTCCTCATCACGATATACACCATAAGTATGATCATCAATCTGCACTAGTTTCCCTTCACCGATATCAGGATATTGGTCATCGGGATGTTTAAATTTACCTTTAATAAATTCATAGGCAACGTTTAGATTTTCCTTTACAAAAGGTAGGGAGAAGATATCCGACATCCGTTGTGGCGTAAATATTACGCGATATTGGCTGCGTTTACCTAGTGCATGTGCACATAAAAGCTTTCCGGCGATATTTGCACTGGTATTGCCCCATTTAGAAAAACCGCTGGCAAATAACAAGTTTTCATTATGCTTATCTAATTTACCAATGAAGGGGATATGGTCAAAAGAGATATAATCCGAATTGCTCCAACCGGCTTTTACATCACCAATGCTAGAACTTTGGGCAGCTTCTTTGAGCATTTCCTGCAAATCGCTGCTATCCTGCTGACCGCTTTTACCGCTGTTTCCTCCGATTAAAATGCCATCTCTGATGGAGTTCCAGGAACGCATCGGGGTATCGATTGATAATGCCGTACAGTCTTCTCCATGATAGTCACAAAGTAAAATTGTTTCTTGATCACAGCGCATGCGGGCGAAGTAGAAATGTCCATGATCCAATATAGGAAACTGCGTGGCAAGAATGACTTTTTTAGCATGAATACGTTGATTGTTACAAAGCAGTGTATAACTGCCATCTGCTTCTTCTTGCAAGTCACTCACGGGAGAATGCTCATAAAGTGAAACGCCTGCATCACGAAGCACCTTAGCCAAACCGCAAGCATATGCATAAGGATCATACACTGCCTGATAATGCATGATAAGTCCAGCTTTCATCGCAAAAGGCGTTGTTTGTTTTTCCACATAGGTACAAGGAATATGCAGATCCAAATACACTTGATATTCATCTTGCAACTGGGCAATTTGTACATCATCATTTGTATATAGCATCGTATCACAACGATGAAAATCGCAATCAATCCCATGCTCCTGAATGATTTCTTCGATGGAAGTGATTGCTTCTTCATTTGCATGATAGTATAATCGCGCAAAATGTTTGTCATAGCTTTCTAATAAATGACGATAGATTAAGCCATGCTGCGATGTGACCTTTCCCGTATTGCGTCCGCTGGCTCCACGACCAATTTCCTCAGCCTCTAAAACAATGATGTCTTCTTTTGCTCTAGAAAGATAATAAGCGCTGCTTAACCCACATAAACCACCACCGATAATGACAATATTCGTATCCAATTCCTTTGTGACTTGCGGAAATTGGAGCTGTTGTTTTTGTTTGTTGATCCAATAAGAATCGTTCATGCTCTCACCTCGTTATCCTTTATCATGCCCCATACATGGTTTTTTATAAGTTGACATTCATTTTTATTTACGCTATCATAAAAAGCAAGATGAAGGAGTGATAGGATGTACAATCGATAATGAAACTTAAAAATGAATCCGTAAACAGAATCGTTTTTGTCGTGTCATTATCGTATGATCACTTATCCTGATGAACAATCACACAAAGAACGTCTGACGTTCTTTTCTTTTGTGTCAAAAGGAGGTATGTCCATTGCTTATTCTAAAAGATGTTACAATAAAAGATCAAAAGAATCATATATTACTTGATAAATTTAATTATTCCCTGGGAAATGAAGATAAGGTAGGAATTATCGGTGAAGAGGGAAATGGAAAATCAACCTTATTAAAAGCAATTTATAATACAAAACAAATAGAAGACTATGCAGAGGTAAGTGGAACGATTATTACAGACATGAAACATATCGGCTATTTTGAACAACAGTTAAATGACAAATGGCAGGAAAGCTATGTATATGAATATGTTTTAAAAAATGATGTTGCGGATATCATAGAAGCAGAAGACTATAATCGCCTAAAAGAATTTGAACAATTATGTCATTAGGTACATCTGGATGCCACCTGTTTGACATCAGAACAAAAAATCAAAACGTTAAGCGGTGGAGAAAAGGTTAAACTTCAACTGATAAAGTTGCTAGCCAGTCATCCGGAGCTATTACTTTTCGATGAGCCAACCAATGATTTGGATATTGAAACACTGGAATGGTTGGAACAATTCATCGTTCAACAGACAATACCGGTTATTTTTATATCACACGATGAAACATTATTGGAACATGCGGCCAATGTCATCATCCATCTGGAACAGCGAAATAAGAAAACAAAATGTGTGCATACGATCTATCGTGGTACCTATCAAGAGTATGTTAACAGCAGAGCAATGAAATTAAATAAAGAAGCCGCCTTAGCTTCGAAAGAACAGTTGGAATATCAAAAAAAGATGATCAAATTGAACGATATGCGTAATGCGGTACATGATACATTGAATGATACGGTGCGCAACCCATCCATGGGGCAATTATTGAAAAAGAAAATGAAAAATATCAAGGCACTGGAAAACCGTTATGAAAGAGATGGGGTTCATAAGGTGGATACAGTAGAAGAAGCCATTGATGTCTATTTTGAAACAACACCTTTACCGGCTGCGAAAATAGTTATGCAGTATCAGCTAAAGGAATTGCGCATACAAGAAAGAATACTGTTACAAGATGTTGATTTATTGATAAAGGGGCAAGCAAAAGTGGTAATTACAGGGCCCAATGGCTGTGGAAAAAGTTTATTATTGAAAAGACTTTATGAAGAAATCATGCTGCGCGATGATCTTAAGGTTGGGTATATGCCGCAAGCATACGCACAATGTTTTCAAGAACATGAGACACCTATTCAATTTCTCTTGGAAGAAGGTGATCAAAAGGATGTTACCAGAGCCAGAGAATTACTAGGAAGAATGAAATTTACGAGTGATGAAATGATACATTCCCTCATGGAATTAAGTGAAGGACAAAAAGCAAAAGTGTATCTTTTACGCTTCATTAAAACCAATTGCAATGTCTTACTGTTAGATGAGCCGACCCGCAATTTATCACCACTTACAAATCCGCTTCTTCGTCAGATCTTAAAGAAATTTAAAGGCTGTATCCTTGCGGTATCACATGATCGTAAGTTCATAGAAGAGGTTTTTACAACGCGATATCAAATCGTCGGGCAAAGGCTCATAAGATGGAAGTGATTATGATAGAGTAATGCCATAAACATGCGATAAGAAAATGTGAAAATTTTACTCATGTGCAAAGGGTATGATAAAATAAAAAAGCAAATGGATACACGCCTTCGTAGTTAAGAGAGGAAGATTTTATATGGCAATTATTGGAATAGATTTAGGTACAACCAATTCATTGGCCTGTGTTTGGCGAAATAACAAAGCAGAATTGATCCCAAATGCATTAGGGGAATATATAACACCAAGTGTCGTCAGTGTAAAGGATGATGAAATCTTAGTAGGACGATTAGCAAAGGAACGTCTGATTACCCATCCCCAAGACAGTGTTGCTGCGTTTAAGCGGGACATGGGTACAGCCAAGCAATATACGTTAGGTAATAAGACATTTAAACCTGAAGAGTTAAGTTCTTTTATCCTACGCCAACTGATTGAAGATGCAAAAATGTATTTGCAGGAAGACATCGAAGAGGTCATTATCAGTGTGCCGGCATATTTTAACGATGATCAGCGTTGGGCGACAAAGACAGCAGGGGCATTGGCGCAAGTAAAAGTGGAACGAATTATCAATGAGCCAAGTGCTGCTGCGTTAGCACAGCATATTCATGATGATGGGGAAGACAAAACCTTTCTCATTATCGATTTTGGTGGTGGTACTTTAGATATTTCCGTTGTAGATGCTTTTGATAATGTGATTGAAATAGCTGCAGTTGCCGGCGATAATCATTTAGGTGGGGAAGATTTTAACACCGTGATCGCTGAAGCCTTTTTAAGAGAACATGGTCTGTATGCTACAGATATCAGTGTCCAGGAAAAAGCGATGTTAATGAAGCAGGCAGAAATATGCAAACGTAAACTGAGTGAACAGGATGAGGTGAACATGAAAGTACGCATCCATGATACGCTTTTGAGTATGAAACTTACAAATCAGCAGCTGATTCTGTTGGGTAATAGCATCTTAACACGGATGGAAGGTCCCTTAAAACAAGCATTAAAGGATGCTGGTGATGATATTGGAGATATTGATGATATCATCCTTGTCGGGGGCTCTTGTAAGATGCCAGTCGTTCAGCATTATATAGAATATCTGACTAAGCATACCGTAACTATGCACTTGGATCCGGATAAGGCGATTGCTTATGGATGTGGAACAGCAGCCGGTATTAAAGAACGCAATCAAGAAATCAAAGATATGCTCCTTAGTGATATCTGTCCCTTCACTTTAGGCACTGCTATATATCCCGACGGGCTGAAGGATGCAATTATGAGTCCTTTGATTGAACGTAACAGTGTATTGCCATGTAGTCGGGAATCTTTGTATACGACTATACATGATCAACAAGAAGTCATTGATTTTGAAATTTATCAGGGAGAACATTACCATGCAGAGGATAATCTGTTATTAGGCAATTTAGAAGTTAAGGTACCACCCAATAAAAAAGGTAAGGAAATCGTAAAGGTTCGTCTAACTTATGATATAAATGGCATTTTAGAGGTGGATGCCTTTGTAATTTCTACCCGGCAAAGTTTTCATAAGATGATCTTATCGAAAAATAATCGTATGAGTGAGGCAGAAATTAAGCAAAAGCTCCAAGCATTAAAGGAGTTGAAGATACATCCACGTGATAAAGAACGTAATCGCTTATTACTGGCACGTGGTGAACGAATGTTTTTAGAACTTGTAAAAGAAGAACGTCAAATGGTAGCAGATCTGATGCGCTATTTTGAACAGGTGTTGGAAAGTCAGAATGAACGTGCGATTGATCATGCTTATCATGAAGTCAGCCGACGCCTGGATAGCATAGAAGGGGATGGGGATACAACGACGATTCCTCGTTATTTTCAAGCATAGGGGGAATGAAGTATGAAATCTTGTTGGGAAATTTTAGCAATCACAGAAACAACAGATCTAAAAGCCATTAAAAAAGCCTATAGTAAAATGGTGAGACAATATCATCCTGAAGATGATCCCGAAATGTATCAAACGATACGCCAAGCTTATGAAAGCGCCCTAAAAATAGCCAAACAAAGCGCTATGTCGCAATCTGCAGAAAGTAACAATCAAGCGGAACATGAAGATATGCATATCATCTATGAAAGATTATTTGCTTTTGAAAAAGAGGAAGTTCATGCGAATGATGATGAAGAAGCGTACAAAGATGTTTTTGATGTATTGCAGGATATACAAAATAACTTTGTTGAAAAGTGGAAACAGCTCTATGAAACACAAGCCACATACAATGAATGGGAACAATTTTTTCAAGAGTATAAAGGTTTTGAAGACTATTTATTCGAAGCGTTAGAGGAATTAATACCATATCATAAAGACAATTGCGTATTTTCATGCGATACAGCGCTTCTTCTACGCTTGCGTCTTTCACTCTATCAATTTAAAAGAATAGAAACAAGCGTTCCTATCGAAGCCTTTGATGAACAATTAAAAAGGCAGACGATGATGGAGCTAAAGACACCGACTGCTGTTTTGCTGTCCATAAAAGAAAAGTATTTCTATGCACTTTTGCATCTCGTATTGATGGATTGGGCAGCACTCGACCAAAGTCCGCTGCGGACACAGCCATCCAGCTGGCAAGCTTTTTTTAAGACAGTAAGTTTTCAGCTGGTGAAACAAGAAGTTAAATTCCATGAACTCTTATGGAAGGCATTGGATCGTCCAAAGCCACTTCAAAGCGAGGTACAACAGATGATGCAAGAGCAGCTTTCCTTGCCAAAGGAAAGTGAAGTGCTTGCTCATATAAGTGGAAAATGTTTTGACATAGTTGATTTCTCTGATTTGATGAGTAAACAAAGACCTGTTGAAGATACGGTGTTGGAGCGATGGATAATGCTGAGTGAATCAACTAAACGAAACGATACAGCGGTATGGATAACCTTTTTAAGTACGAATGCCTTTTTAGAAGTTAGGACAAATGGGCAATTCTTAAAACGCTTATCAGAGTATATCTTACCAAAGAAACGATATCGTCAATCTATCAAAGATCTTATGGATAGACAATTAAAATTATCATCCTATTTACTGTCTATCCAAAACAAAGCAGCGCAAGGTATCCCACCTGAGCAAGACGTAAAGAAAGCTGTCTTTCAATTGCATCAGTACTTGTCGAAAAGCAGAAAAGTACAGACTCCATCTAAATTACCATATATCATTGCAGTGGCCGTATTGTTTAGCATTATGACTGCTATGAATTACCAAGTAAAAGAGGAAAAAGATAGAATGAAGGAGTATAGCAATATTGTTCATTCTAGTTTTGACGAAAATATATATGATTTAGGCTTTATCATTTATGTCGAAGAAAAAGAAGGTAAAAAGATTTTGATGCAGGGTGATGAAGAATTGCTAGAAGTTAAAGATTATCGTAACAATAAAAGTAATTATCGCATTGTGAAGCTTAAAGACGGTTGGCATTTTTATGACCTTGCATATCGTCAAGTCATGGATGAGGTATATGATGACATTTTGGTTGTGAAAGGCAAAGATGGGGAGAGTGAATATTATGCAGCTTGTCTGCATGGTAAATGTGCCCTTTACGATGAACAATTAATAAGAGTAGAAGACTATAAATATATGAAGGAGGATTTCCAAGGAAAATACTATGCCGATGGAAAACTGCATGATAAAAAATAAAATGTGATAAAAGGCTGCGCATACATCGGAAGCAAAGATGTTGGCAGCTTTTTTCATTTACTGATGAAAAAATATATGACTTTACTGAAGCAAGATATCGTCAAAAAATCTTACATTTTATGGTTGCGTATGCAACTTTTATACGGTATAATACAATAGTTGTTTATGCAACGGTAAGTTAAGAGGTGATGAAATGCCTGCTATTAGTAAATATTCTTCCATGGTATATCGGCTAAGTCAGATTTATTTCGATGAACAACTGGCACCCTATCATATTGGCTGTGGACAGCAGTTTTTTCTATTACATATCTATCGTCATCCGGGGATTAATCAATATGAGCTTGCATATCAAGATCATTATGATAAAGGAACGACGGCCAGAGCAGTAAAAAAATTAGAGGAGCAGGGTTACGTATTGCGACGCAGTGATGAACATGATCGTCGTATCACGAAACTGTATGTGACAAAAAAAGGTGAGGCCATTGTTGAGATGATCAATCAAGTGCTTGCTGATTGGCATGCGATCATCACAGATGGGTTAAGTGATGAAGAATGCGAAGTTACAGCGCGCCTCATGGGAAGAGTAGCAGCGAATGCAGCTGCTTTCGTTAAAAAGAAATAAGGAGGGAATCTATGGAACAACATGTACATCCAAAAACAAGAAATCCATTAGGGTATCAGCCGATTGGACGGCTGTTAATGCGTTTTGCTATTCCCAGTGTCATCAGTATGCTGGTGAATGCATTATATAATATTGTTGATCAAATTTTCATCGGGCAAGGTGTTGGTTATCTGGGAAATGCCGCAACAACGGTCACATTTCCTTTGATGACAATTCTTTTGGCAATAGGCACGATGTTGGGAGCCGGTGGTAGTGCTTATGCGGCAATCAAATTAGGGGAAAAGAAAGAAGACGAAGCCGAAAATACATTGGGAAATGAATTTTTGATGCTGTTGGTCATCGGTCTTTTGATTACTGTAATTGGTTTAGTCTTCTTAGAACCTATATTAAACTTATTTGGCGCAACACCGAAAAATATGGCCTATTCGAAAGACTATGCAAGCATTATTTTGTTAGGATCTACGTTTAATTTGTTAGGTATCGGATTATCCAATATGGCAAGAACGGATGGCAGTCCTAATGTCGCCATGTATAGTATGCTGGCAGGTGCTATTTTAAACACGATGCTCGATCCATTTTATATTTTTGTCTTACATTGGGGAGTAAAAGGTGCTGCGATTGCGACCATAACATCACAAATCATTGGTGCTGTCATCTTACTATATTATTTCTTGAAAAAAGGTCATATGCGTTTACGCTTTGATCATATGAAATTAAAATCATCCATCTGTAAAGCGATTTTCGCATTAGGAATCTCTAGTTGTATTACACAGACAGCAGCGACAATCATGCAGGTAGTCATGAATAACTCTTTGGTATATTATGGTGATATGACATCGACCGGTGGAGATGTGGCATTAAGTGCTATGGGCATTGTCTTAAAGGTTTCGATGATCATTACTGCTATTTGTGTGGGCATTGGTATTGGTGCGCAACCCATTTTGGGATTTAATAAAGGCGCAAATCAACCAAAGCGCATTAAAAGTACTTATAAGCGTGCGGCTGGTATTGCGACAATTACTTCCATTGTTGGCTGGTTGTTATGCATTACCATTCCTCATATCATATTATCTTTATTTGGCAGTGGCAATGCGACATTTACCGAATTTGCTATCCGCTGTATGCGTATCTTTATGATGGGAATCTTTTGTGCAGGGTTCCAGATAACAGCGACAAGCTATTTTCAGGCAACCGGGCAGCCATTAAAGGCGAGTGTCTTATCGATGATGCGGCAATTGATCTTATTGATCCCTTTAATTTTAATCTTACCTATGATCTTTGGTTTAAATGGTATTTTATATGCCGGTCCGATAGCCGATATAACAAGTGGTATTGTTGTATTCGGTTTTATCTCTCATGAAATGAAGAAATTGGACAAGCAGATTGAGGATGAAGATGGAAAAGAAGAATTAGGGGTACTAAAATAGACTATTAAGAAACAGAAGCTAAAAGATAGGAAAATCTGATTCTCATAATCCTTTATGAACGCGCATGTAAGGATACTGCCTTATATCGCATAAGTAATGAAGAGTGGCAATTGCCACTTTTTTATTGTGTGGCGGGCATGCCACATATCTAGGGTGAAAATCCCTCGGGGCGTAGTTATC
>OLQE01000183.1_pt1 | contig 56960 bp, 56 predicted proteins | sample 1643161 | NCBI WGS metagenome assembly OLQE01 (sample SAMEA3136650, study PRJEB25190) | human gut metagenome
ACCATTAGCTGTAGCTAATAGAATTGAATACTGTTTCAGCTAATTCATGTTTGCAGGTTTGGGAGAGATTGTTTCTTTTCCCGCCTTTTCTCTGATTTACATCCCCGAATAAGGGGTGACAACGGAGCGGAACCCAAATGTTAGCTGGACTTCTTAAAACCCATGTTTGCAAACCGGTAATTTTGATTAGCTGTCAGCTAACAAAAATCGGATTGCGTTAGCTGGAAATTGATCATTTTGAATGGAATTTTGTGTCACGAACGTGATTTGAAAATAACAAAAGCGTTCGTTGTCAGCTAATCCAGCTAACATTTTCGAACGCTTTGAAGCCCGTCGCCAAGAGGATTTGAACCTCCGACCCCTCGCTTAGGAGAATCGAACGCGCGTTCTTATCTCTGCTAATATGTGTTAATCCAAGTCAAGCAAAATCAAGGATTAAAAGCACTTTCGAATCAATTTCAGTCAATCTAAATATCATCTCTGTCAGCCTTAGACAACCCGTAAATATTAGTAAAATGTTTGCAACTGCTAACAATAGGGTTGAAGGTCATTGTCAATGGCCCGGCATAAGATCGGCTATCATACCCGACATACGGGAATGATAAACAATATTCGATTGATCAAATTTACTACTTACAATATACTGTAAAATGGTCAGTTTGTCTATGAAAATTTGACTACACAATACAATTCCTAATGATACTGAGCATGATTTCTTCTTCTTCTGGTTTCAATTCAACCATACAGTATCCTGATCTGGAGATACAGGATCATCTAATTTTATGTCATCATTTTTAAATAATATGATTTCTTGTCTTTCTACATGTATCATAACCGCATTATTATTTTACGGTTACAATATCTACTTTGACACTAGTGCACATCCGCTGTATAAAATGGATTTGTTGCTATTTTCTCTAATAATTCATCTGTAACAAGAAATGTTTGTGGAACAAGATATGGCTCAAATTCTAAAAAAACATCTGCTAGCCTTTCACCTGTTAGCAAAGATTTCATTACCCTAAAAACTCCATTATGAGTTACCAAAACCAAATCACTTGCCTCTTTACATCTTTCAATAATAAAATCTGATACACGCTTTACAAGTTTTTCATAAGGTTCTCCATTTTTAGGTGTGTGGAAAAAATCCATTTTCCCATTAATAAATGCTTCAGGATATTTTTCCTGAACTTTAGATTTTGATACCCCTTGCCACTCACCCAAACATCGTTCGATTAATCTATCATCCAAAATAATATTATTGTTAATCGAAACAACTTTTGCAGTATTAATTGCGCGAGACAATGGTGAAGAATACCATGTGTTTACTCTTTGTATATATTCATTTTTTCTTATAGCCTCTATTTTTTCTCCATCAAGCTCTTGTATATTGATTGGAACATCTTTAGTTCCCATAAATATTTCTTTCTTATTATATTCAGTCGGAGCATGACGAATTATAGTTATAGTTGTAGACATATCAAGCCTCCATAAAAATGTTTATCCATATTCTTTCAGGAAAGAAATAGATGAAATTATCAAGTCAATAATTACCCTTTCACCAACAGCAAATGCAAAGTGTCGCAAATAGATTTTTCCATATGCGGTAACATAGACATCATCACATCAAATTTTCATGTAGAATGTTTTTAGCTTTCAAAATAATTAATAGTCACTTCAAATACCTTTTCAATATCTTCATACAAAGAATGTGAAGCATTAAAATACTTTAAAGCAATATCACTTTCTTTGCAGAAGTCTTCATTATACTTAGTTTCAAGAATAACATCCTGACTTCCACCAAGGACCAGCACTTTGTCATGAATTTTTTTATATACATTCGGAGAATAATTTTTACAATCTTCAAGCATCTTGGAACCAAAACGGAAATTCTTTGCTCCAACAACTGCAAAACCATTTTTTTTCATTTCTCCACTTTCAATTGCCGCAACTATATCCTTTCCAAAAATAGATTTTGAATTCAAGAAACAGCTTTCTACAGGATAGAAGCATGGACTATACAAAACGATTTTTTTCGGACTAATTGATGGATTTTGATTCAAGAAATTTCCAAGTACAGCTGCTCCATATGAAAAAGCGAGAAATTTTACTTTTTTGTCATCCTCTACCTCTTCTAAAAAAACACGGCTTAATTCATCGGTACTTTTTGCTAACGTAACATCATAATCATTACCTTCACTTTCTCCATGTCCTGAAAAATCGAAAAGTACTACTTTATAATTAAGAGCCATTAATTTCCTTGCAAGTACCTGTAAATAATCATCATCCATTGTTCGTCCTTTTCGGCAACCAGTGATTCCATGACAGAAAATAATCGTTTCTTTAATCACATCTGGACTAAATACCTCTACACATAATTTTTCATTTTTAGAATTTTTAATTGCTTTTTTCTGTTCCATTTTTTTCTCCTTTCAAACATTATTATTCTTTATAAACAGCATATCCATCCTTATTAATCATCATTATTGGATGAAGTTTACTGATTACTCTAGCATTAACTTTTTGCAATATTCTATTTATATAATCTTCAATCTGTCTATTATCAGATCTTACATGCCTTATTGCCTTCTCTTTCAACAGATCTACATCATTATCATACAAAATTTGACTTCCATTAATGTACAACTTTCCATTTTTATAAAAAATAGAAGGGGATATTATTTCAGCCCCAAACCCATGCGGTGTAAGCCAACGATCTAAGCTTTTATCACCTCTTTCTATAATGAAAACATCCTTCCCTGGTAGCGAAAGAAGAACTGATTTGTCTGTTTTCCATGAACACCCTATTGCAATTGAAGATTCTGTCGGCATTCCATAATGCGGAATATAACAAACTTCTTCTTTGATAAGTTCTCTCGCTATTATTGTTGCAACTGAGTGCATTCGTTCTTTATTTATTCTTTCTAAATCAATTGCTATAGATGTAAACTTTTTTGCTGGGTCCCCAACTAAATATCTAAGATAACGTTCTGAATTCTTTGTGGTAATAACTTTGATATCATCGTAATACCAAACGTTTGGAATAGGATATAACGAACGCCCGGGAACTGATTTTTTGTATTCATCAGCAGAAGCATGCATTACAATGAAATACTGATTCAACTCATTACGACAAAGCGAAATAAAATGATTCCCCCGTTCAAAATTCCAATTGTATCCCAACTGTCCTATTTTTTCTTTAGCAGTGTTGATACGACTTATGAATTCCTGAAAAGATATTCCTTCTTTTAATGAGAAAACTGAAACACCACAAGAATTCACAGTCGCATCAACGGGAACAAACGGAATATCCGCATCCCAATGCATAAACATTCCCGTAAAAAAGCCACCACACATCCTTATAGAATTATTTGCTAAGCCAAGGTCAGGCATAGCAATAATTTCCACATTGCACTTTTTCCCCGTTTCCTTCGCCAATGCACTTGCAACCAACAATTCTGTGATTTTTAAATGTGGCAGAATTGATTTTTGAGTGTTGTCTAAAAAAGTATTATCAATCATATGTTGTCATCTTCTTTCATAATCTGCTCCCTATACTGTGCATAACTTTTACGATATAGAGCATCATTAGCAATAATCATTTTGTATCTATCCAATTGATTGAAAAGTCTCAGTGCCTCTTCTTTGCTACACCTCAATTCAAAACTAATCTTAATTTTAATGAGAAGACTATGTACTATGGCACGTTCAAAATTAACAGTTCTCGACAAACGGATTGCTTCATCCAACATGTCATTCATTTCAAAAGCAATCGCTTCTTTCTCTTCCACACTCTGAACGAAAGAAATTTGTTTTAAAATACACTCACAATGCCATCGTAAGCTTGCGACATAATCATGAATCAACATTTTGTCACAAGACTCCTCTCCATACTTTGACATTATGCATTTGATATTCTTTTCATATTCTTTAAATAAACCAATTGCTTTATCTGTATTCCCAGAAAAAAACTGATACAATGCTATTAAATATTTATATTTTTCTTTGTTCCTTTCAGGAATACTTTCAACAATCTTAAGAAGTTCATCCATTCGAGTAAAACATTCCTCAATATCTCTCCAAGATTTAGCTTTACACATAACATTACAGTGATACAACAATGAGTCAAACTCGTCCTCTAAATGCCCTAACTGTCTTGCTGCATAAGCACGCTTGTAGTGAATACTTTCTTTACCTTCTCCACTTATTCCTCTTGTATAAAAGAAATATTTTGTATTTTCTGAAATCGTATAAAAATCTTCCCAACGTTCCATAGATTGACAGTATTTCAAAACGCGGAGAATATTATCGATTTCCCGAGCATTACTATCATTGTCCAATTCTGAAAGTCTATTAAAATCGTCAAAGCAAAAACCAATTTTGTAAGAGTACTGAATATAATATGTAATCCATCTTTCAACTATAGATGCATACTCTTTTTCATTATCCTTTAGTATACGACTAAGGATTGGCTGCAACATTTCCGGCAAACAAAATCTAAATTTCTCATCTTTGATATAACGATCAATCATATATAAATTGTGACATCTTGAAATAGACTGTTCCAAATCAGACCCAGTCTTAACACTCGCATCAGCTTCAACACCATCTACCCCTGATATCAAAGAAAGTAACGAGGGCGCAACAGGTGTTGCAAATAATGACATTGATATTAATAAAGATATACAATTCTCAGGAAGATCCTTTAGTGTCTTTTCAAATACAACCTGATATGATCCTTCATCAATATCAAGCAAATCATACTCGTTTTTAATTCTATCAAAACTTGTACCTGTTAATAGTTTTTCTGAAACAGATGCCAAAACATGCATCATTACGTACGCATTCCCTTTGCAAAGTTCATATACAAATCGATCCAAATTTGGAAATGCTTCTTTAGCTTCTTTGATATCTCCCAAGGATTCTGCTCGAGTATTTGATAATTCAACCCATTCCTCAAAAGAAAGTTTTTCTACTTTTATTTCTCTGAACCGATTAGTTACTTTTATTGCCTTTCTATAGAGGTTAAGTCTTTTGGTACACGTCACAATGACAATCCAGTTCTTTGGAACTCTCTCTGTAATAAAATGAATAACTTCCTCCGCGTTATTTCCTCTAATTGGAACACACTCAAACTCATCTATAACAAGAATTCCTTTACACTTCTTCATGTAATCTTCTGCGGTCTTGAACTTATCATCCTTTGTCATATTTCCGGTATTCTTCACCCCACATGCCATAAGGATGTTTGACATGATATCGTTAATATATGCTTTTTCGTACCCACATCCATTCCAAATTGCAAGTTCATATTCATCAAGATTATTGTCAAAGAACTCTTGCGCAATTGTTTTGGCAATAAATGATTTTCCTGTTCCCGTAATACCTGACAGAAAAACAATCTTCTGTTCTGCTATCGCATTTTCAATTTTTTGTTTCAACTCAGTCCGAATAATAGCACCTGTAAACAAAAGTTCTGGAAGGTTATTATAACGTGGTTGATCAATCGCAGTTTCTAATTCACTTTGATTTTGAATATCCAAAATAGATGCAACATAAGTATTAATATCATCTTCTGACACTTCTGCGTCCGGGTCGGAAAACCCATAGGCACACAAAAAATTTGTAATCAATGAATATAACACTTTCTTATCACCCGCTTCGCCTGCATTAATTACAAATTCATCGGCAGCCTTTTTGGCCTCTCCCCATTTAAATGTTCTTTTTCCAGAACTAATGTTCTGTATCGTCTTCTCTGACTGGCCGATAGCCTCTCCAATGGCAATATCTAAATCTGTGGCTGTTTGTCCGGAAACATGTTTTACATAATCCCGAAGGATTTTATATGATATTGCATTTTTTGTAAATATATCTTTTTTAGCCATGGCAGAACCTCCTTCGAGTCATCTTTCAGTTTAATTATATTATATTAATTATTAGGAACACCACCTATCCACTTAGGATTTTTCCTAACATCATATGACTTCTCGTTTTAATAATCTCCACGCTTCTTTTTTACTTTTGCAGGTACTCCTACTGCAACTGAATATGGCGGAATAGAAGTTGTTACAACCGCCCCAGCGCCTACTACACTTCCTTTTCCAATAGTAACACCTGGCATAATAACAGCATTTGCACCAATCCAAACATCATTTTCTATATTAATCGGAAGTATACGGTGCCCCTGATCTCTGATCAAAATCAATTTGTCTTGATAATTATGCATTCCACTATTAATCACCACGCCTGGACCTATAATTACGTTATCACCAATCGTTATTGGCCCTCTCGCAGTTATATATCCCCCTCTATTAATAAATACATTATAGCCAATTTTAATTCTATATGGATAACATAATATCGTCCCTGGTAGTATATATAATTTACCTTTACATTCAACAGAATTCTCATAGAACAGACTTCGAATTTCCATGTCAGCATTTGTCGTAGATAATAAAGATAATTTCTGTTGATATTGATGCCATTTTTCGCTTCCAGGTTTTATTCTTTTTACCAAATATCTCCAATATATCTTTCTACAATATAAATGAAACTGATATAAAAATCCTTTTTTAGGAGAAATATTATTCGGAAACAACTCATTGAACTCTGCGAATTCTCTTCTCATCAGCAACACCTCTTTCTTCCAATTATATCGTAAAATAATCATAATATATTATACAACAATTGTTTTCACTCCACCATATTATGTACACCATTGTGCTCCATCTAGCCTATCAAAATAAAAGGAGATCTGCACAGAGCAGGTCTCCTTTATAAATAGATTACAGAATAATTACCATTGCAAGTAAAGCAATAGAAATTTGAACGAAATAATTTACAAAACCAAACTTTAAGTACTGACCTACTCCCCAATTAATAGTTTCACCACTTGCTTCTACAATGTGAACACCATTTACACGACCAGAAAGGATAAAACCAGCTGTTGCTGACCACATAAATAACGATGAGCCCGCACAGATGGCTGCAGCATAGGCAACTGCAATCCAATCAGCATGAACGCTCAACGGACCATCACAAATCTGAATAATAATAGGCATCATTGCGGCTGCAGCTGGTCCAGCACTAAACACGCCAGCAACAAGAGATGTAATAATCATAATTACCATAACTAAAAGCTTCGGATTAGCAATATTATTCTGGAGATACGTGGCAACAAAATACAAAACACCTGTCTTGCTAATTACCTGTGCCAAAAAAAGAAATGAACCAATTGTAAGTACAGACTTAAGTTCCATATCCTGTCGTACTTTCACCTTTTTTACAGAACAAACAACCATTGCTACTGCATATCCTAAAATCGCAATGATTTCAGGAGGAAGAATGTTCTGCGGAACAATACTCCAGCTCAAAAACATACCAGCAAAAATGATGCCAAGCCATTTTAACACATCAAATCTGATAACGTTGTTTTTATACTGACTTTTAAGATTCATTACTGCCAGTTTTCGTACAGCACCATCATCAACTTCTTTCTTTACACATGCCCCCCACACCAGAACTAAAACAACTGATGTCAAAGCAAACAGAGGGAACGCATGTGTTAGATAGCTAATGAATGAAGTAATACCACTGGTCATAATCATAATAGCAGGAAAATCCCCCACCGGACTTGCTGCCCCCCCCCAGTATTACTAAGTGCCAGAAGTGTTGCAAAAAAGGTGTAAACATATTTTTTGTCTACCTCTAAAGTTTTAAGTAATACAAATACAATCGGAAGAATCATCATTACTGCGGTAATATTATTCAAGCACGAAGAGATAAAAAACATCATACCCCCAAACATCATCAAACACATTTTTTTTCTTCCCTTGGACAATTCAGCAATCTTAATTGCAAACAATTGCATAATACCCGTTTCAGCAATAAGATTTGTAAAAAGTTCCATTACGATAAGAATAACAAGCACATCATAAGAATAATCTTTCATTACACTTTTTACAGGAATCTTAAAAAGAAACGCAACTAAATTACCCAAAATAAACATTGCTGCAATGAGGAACATAGTTGTATCATGACTAAACACTTCTGCCAATTTTTCGTTTCGCTTTTTTGTTTTTTTATACACACTTTCATTATTAATAACAGCGATATTGCTCATATTATTTCCTCCATATCTAAATTTAGAATACCTCTTCAAAAAGGGGATATATTACATTGAAATTTTGATAACAGTGTTATCTATTATCTCTATTCCAAATTACATTGAGTCTCTGTGGCTTAACTTCCAACCATCCATCATATCGAACTGCTGATGAGACTTCAGCATATGGAACAAATACCTTTTTGCCAAGGAAACCACTATAATGTTCTATTAACCGATATGTGTCCCAAAGTACCATCTGTCTCTCAGCTGCAAAATACCCACACGCAACTATCATTCCGTTACGTGGAAAAAAATTCTCAGGAAAGAATGATTCTTCCAACACACTTGTATTACACGGAAGATTATTCTTTAATCTCTCTTTAGCCTCTTTATCCATATCACTAGGGATAACAAATATAATCTCTGCATTTTTACTTGAGAAATTAACCATTGCATTTGCCAATGCGATCTCTGGTGTTAAAAACAAATATCTTGTTTTTCCATAGTTCAAAAGCCATTTAGCAATATCATCAATTCTTTCTGCAATATCTGCCCCAGGCAGGGGCATTAATGCCCCTGCCTTTGCAGCAATATCTTCACTTCCAATTACTACTGAAAGATTCTTAGCAACTTCAAATAAACCAATTTCTCTAGATGTCATCTGGATATCCATACTACTTTTCTCCTTTCTTCTGTTCCATCATGAAGGCGATAAATCTTGAAATCACTGCGATTTCATCAGGGGCTGTAGATAAAATGCTAATAAAAGTATCACCTATAACATCTCCATACAGTTTATCGTACATTTCCTTTGTATTGTCATCCATTCCAGGAATTTCAAATCTTACAGAATTAATGTTCATTTATGCCACCTCCTTGTAAAGAGCAATTAACTGTGCCATAACAATCTGGATTTCAGGTGGCGCTTTCATAATTACCTGCATCGCTGCTGCAGCCTCATCATCATCTCCATAGACCATCTGGAACAATTCCCAATCATTTTCATCAAAAACGATATGCATAAGCTCTTTACGTTCATGTGGCGGTATCGGTCTGCCAACAAACTTGTTCTCTCTCATCATATGTATCGCCTCTCCTTCAAATCTGTTTTTCTGAGTAAAATTTGCCATCATTTTCATCTTTTTTCCTCCTATGCAACTTTATTTTCTAATATGTTTTTCAATTTATTGTGTAACTCAATAACATGCTTACATCTTTTTACAACACGTTCATCATGAGAAACATAAATAATACCAGCACCAATACTTTTTGCATATTCCTCCATGTGATTGAGTACCTTTTCAACAGTTGTATCATCAAGACCAGTCGTACTTTCATCAAAGATAAACACTTTTGGTTTACGAAGGAACGCTCTAGCAATAGAAAGTCGCTGACCTTCACCACCAGAAAGTCCGGAACCTCCCTCACCGATATTGTATCCAAGTACTTTATTCTCACATAAAGATACATTACTTCTGATTTCTTTACTAAGCTTCGATGCGAGTGTGTCATACAGACATGCCTTACGAAGTGCATCAATCATTTCTTCATCTGTAACCTTATTTGAAATCCCGTATGTTAAATTCGCACGAATGGATCCAGCGAAGAAATGTGTTTTCTGTGGAAGGTACATTAACACATCTGTCAATTCCTGCTGACAGTATGAATTAATATCACTACCAAAAAGAGAAATTTTTCCTGTGGTGAAAGGATAATAGCGATTAAGGCATCTCATAAGAGTCGTCTTACCACATCCTGATTGCCCAACAATACCAGTAATAGAATTTGTTGGAATATGAACATAATCATAACTAGCAAGTTTATTCTCACCAGAGGGATTAGTAATAAGCACATCTTTAAGAATAATGGCTTCGCTCATTTCTTCTTTATTCTTAGATTCAATGGAAAAAACTGAATCCATACTTTCGGCAGTCACTTCAACAAGTGCCTTGGCTTTTACAACAGATGAAGCTGTCTCGTCCATAAAGCGATAAACCTCGTCAATTGGCTTTATAAGTTGCTGAAAGAGAAGGCATACTGTAATTACTGTACCAGCTTTCATCTGTCCGCTTGAAATCATCAACACAGAAACTAAAAGAATAATTACCTGAAAAGTTACTTTACAAAACTGTTTCACACTATCGAAACTTCCCATATATCTGTGATGCTTCTTTTCGATTGTAGAAATCTTTGCAATTGCAGGTTTTAAACGCTCCTTTTCATAATCTCCTGCGTTCATACTTCTGATAAATTCCAAATTTGTAATGGCCTGACACACCTGCCCATCAAGTGCATTTTTTTGCATAATAATATTTTCACGAATACCATTCTGAGAATGAATCTGAAATACAGAAATCAGAATAGTACACAACAAGTAACTCATCATAATACCAGCAATAACCAATGGTGCTTTTGTCATAACCTGAATCAATGTGCAAATTGCCGTTAGCACAGTTGCAATTACATCATTGCAACAAATCTTAATCAGCTGACTTAATCCAGACACTCCCTGATTAAGCTGTGCAGTTCGTTCACCGCTCAGCTTCTCTTTCTCTCCGTGTTTTGAGCTGTAATATGACACTGGCATTTTTAACAGTCTTTCAATACTTGTTTCTCTTACCTCAGCTTCATGAGAAGCAATAATACAATCAAGCATTACCCTACGAACAATAGATGTACACTCAGCTGCCAGATAAATCATACCAAATGTAATAACTACCCAAATACACTGAGAAATTGAACCAATTTCTCTATTAGAAATATCTGTATAAATATTTCCCAAATGTACAGGCCAAATAGAGGCAAGTATTGAACTTACTAGGGTCAAAATAGTTACTCCTACACATTTCAATTTTGTATTTCTACTCATAAGTTTAAAATAGTTCTTCATTTTTTCTCCTCTCCTTAACGAACATTGCATGGTTACTTTCAGGATTAAATCTCATGACATATAATTGTTGCAAGATTTATTCCTGAACGAGAGTCACTTGCAGAAGAAGGACAGATAAGAAGTTTCCCGTTATAAAAAAGTTTGATATGCTTTTTGGTATATTCAACCTGGATTCCCATCTCCCTAAGACTGTGTTCAAGATCATGAGTCATTTTTTTGTATCCTTTAAATAACCGTTTGACTATTTTTCTCTTTTCATCAACAGTCATTTTTTCACCTCCCTTCGCATTAAGAATTTAGTTGTTCTCTTTTGATGGCTTAATTTTAAAAGATTTTTCATACTAATTAAACTAATACAAGAGGACTTTCTCTAATCTGAAATACTAAATTTCTAAATAAAATAGAACTATTTCCTCTAAAACATGCTACTTTGAATCCTAATAAATTAGGGAAAACCCTTAATCATTAATAGAGTATCGAAATAACTGGTTAAATTATCTTCCTCTTATTGAACCGTATGTACGAGTCCTGTATCAGATATTTATCCATTCTATACAGCTTAATGCTTTCCATCAGACGTTTCATAATGTCATCATCCTTAACCTTGAAAGGATGATTGGCAAAGGGCGGTAATCGTTCAATACTTATTTCCAGCACCTTTTCAATTCCAGTATCAAGTAACCGTTCTTCCTCTTTCTTTGCATATGTGTTATTCATTAGCAGAAACCTCCTAGAAAACCAAAAATGCGCATCTACAAAACAGGTAATTGTTCTGTAAATACGCATTCTCATGCTTATATGAATTGGTCGATATGGGAGGTGTTTTTCTGAAAAAAATATCTCGTTTCTACTGAAAAGTACCGGATTTAACAAGAGAAAACAACGCTTCAGCCACCATTCATAGATAAGCACATTTAGATTGTCACCAAATTTATTTGTCGGCGATTTTTTAAATCCATAGTTATTTTAGTAATTAACCGTTTTTTTCAGTATCAATTTGGGTGCGAATAAAAATGCGGATTGATTTAGGAGTATTTCTAATCAATCCGCTTAGCACGTTTCCTGCAGGGATCGAATACACGTTCTCATCTTCGATATATGTGTAAATCCAAATAGCATCTCTGGCAGACTTAGCCAACTCTGGAATATTAATAAAATGTTTGTAACTGCTAACAATAAGGTTGAAGGTCATTGTCAATGGCTCGGCATAAGATTGACTATCATACCCAGCATACGAGAATAATAAACAATATTCGATTGATCAGCTTTTTAATTGTCGCAAATTTTGCAACAACTAAATAGTCTAATGTACTACTTTATTGTTTTCGCAAGAGATGCCAACAGTGCGGCCATTTCCGGATTGGAGAGTACCTTTGCCAGCAGCTCCGCATCCACACCATCTGGAACCTTTAAAGTATTTTCCGGTTTCTTTCTGTGCATCTGTGGATCTGCCTCTTTCTTACCATAAAATGCATCTTCAAATAATTCTGCATTCTTCTTGCGATCATCATCCAGAATATGTGAATAAACATCCGTTACCATATTGACCTGCGCATGTCCGGAATCTCCCTGGACCGCTTTGATATCTCCACCATTCAGTTTCAGCTTATAGGTAACACTTGTATGTCGTAAACTGTGGAAGACCACAGGTGGAAGATCATATTCCCGGATCAGTTTTTTTAGATCATTACGGATAGCAGCACCATCTATCGGATGACCAAAAGTAGTCGCCATAACGAGATTGAAATCCTGATATTCACTTCCCAGAACTTCCTTTGCTTCTTCCTGTTTTTCCTTCCATTCCTGGAGCATAGCAGCTACACTCTTAGGAAGAAATATTTTCCGCACACTTGTCTCTGTTTTTGGTGTCTTCAGGATACGGACCGTCTTATTGATTTTACTCTTTTCCGGAAAGACCAGAAGTACATCCTTCCCATCCAGTTCCTTTAATGCTTCTTTGGTGACTCTCTGCAGTTCCTTATTCACATAGACATACGCTCTGTTTTCTTCAATCGCTTCAGGGGATATATCAATACAGTCCCAGGTGAGTCCAAGCAACTCCCCTATCCGGAGAGAGCAGGAGAATGAGAGATTAAGAGACAGACGCAATCGGTCATTATCACATACTTCCAGGGCATGCATCAATGTTTCTGCCGTCCAGATCTCTCTTTTCTTCGATTTGTGTTTTGGAACAGTAGCATAGATGCATGGATTTTTTTCTATCAGTTCCCATTTCACCGCCTGTTCAAAACAACTCCGTAACAGCTTATGAATTTCCCTCACCGTACTGGTTGTCACAAATTCCTGTGCAGGTTTTTTTCCGGTTGGACTGAACACAGCAGGCGTCTTCAAAAGCTTCTGATATAATTTCTCAATGAACCGAGTGTTGATATCTGATAATTTCTCTTTTCCCAAAATGGGAAGAATATAATTGTGGATCAGTCCCACATTCCCCTCATAGGTAGAAATAGCCCACTTATCTTTTCCGTATATCGCAATATACTCATCTAATAAATCCTTCACCGTATGACATTGAGGGACAATAAAGGATCCCATTTCTTGTTTATACTCTATTTCCTGTTTCCGCTTCTTTGCTTCTGACTTCGTTTTATAAGTTTCCCATTTTTGTTTTCTGTTATCATTCTCATCCTTATAAGAATAGATAACAACAAATTTCCCATTACGTTCTTTGATGGATGCCATATGTTCCAACTCCTTTCCGATGTTTGATCCAGCTTTCAAACTCTTTTCTTTTGATAAATACTCTGTTTCCGAGAAAGACCACCGGAAAATATTCCATCTGATACCAGTTGATGATCGTAGTCCTGGAAACCGCAGCCAGAAAAGCAGCCTCATCCGGTGTAAGATAGTCCTGGTTTCCGCTACTCCGGCTTTCTCCGGTCTGCCATAATTTTTTCTTTCGGAAATCAGCCAGCGGACAATTCTTCTCTTTTTTCATATCCTTCTGATCCTTAGATGTAGCTAAATGATATTGATTCTGGCCATTCAGGAAGTTTAGGAAACTATCTTTGGTAATCCTTTTCTGTTCACCGATCATGATTATTTCAAAGAAATGACTGTATTTATTATTCTTCAGAATAGAATATACAGTACTCCTGGTTACTCCAAGCGATCTGGCCATCTCTGGCATACTGATCGTTGTCTTATAAAGATTTTCCACAGCTTTTCTGTCTTCCTGTGTCAGATATCTAGATTGACCTTTATACCATTGATGAAAGGCGCTTTTGGGAACACGTTTCCAATAATCTACAGTGACCGTTTCAATATTTTCCCGAATGAGAAGATCATAAACAACACTTTCCTCTATGGATAATATCCGGGCAATATCACGGATAGAATACGACCATTCCTTCAATTCACTTCCCGGTTCTTCTCCTGTGACTTTGTGGTATTTTACCTGATTGGCATACCATTTTTCAAAACTCGCTACATTTACACGCATCTTTCCAAGAAGTTCTTTTGTCTCAAAAACATTTTTATGTACTAGCCAATACCGATCTGTTTTTTTCAGCCCCAACAGATTTCCCATTTCCGTTACTGTCATCCACTTTTTAACCGGCTCCTTATCTGGACTTATAACTTCCGTCATCAGATTTTCCTCCTTCCTCTTACTAACCATACAACATTTTTCATTTTCTTTTTACTATGTCGCCGGACGAATATTACATTATGAAAGCAAATCTTTATTCGGGCTGTTTGTCCAGCCAGTCATCAAAACTCTTTTTGGAAATTCTGTATTTTCCTCCATCCAGCTGGATCCACCGGAACTCATTTCTCTTCAGAAGGTTATAGACAGTCGGGCGGCTGACTCCAAGTATCTCTTGCAATTCCTGTACGGTATAACATCTTTTTTCTGCCATGATAAATTCCTCTTTTCTTATCATATTTAGAAGAGAAATATTTATCCCTTCACTTAACGTAACCGGGAGAAGAGTTTTTACATGGTCTATGATTAACTTTTCTTTATTATTTTTGACAAAATAATAAAATACAATCATCAGGATACGACTGATGACTGTATTTTAATTAAGAATATTTGAACCCATGGCTCAAGCAAAAAATATTAAGTATGATTTTCGAATTGATCTATTAATTTGCTTTCAAAAAAAATATTAAAAAAATACTCTAATTCCCAACTGCTTTTGATATTCCATTCCGATATATTATAACTGTAATATCATTTTACTATTTCTTATAACTTAAGTAGACTTTGCCATGCAGTTGGCAATTTATCTCTTGTTAAATCAGTAATTCGCAAAAATTCTTTACAGTCAATCAAATCAAATGTTTCTATAATATTTTTAGAAACAACTTTTTCAGCATAGTCCTTTGCTGGCTTAGAAAAATGATCTGCTGTAGAGACTACAATACAACCACTTATATTATCTTCAATAATCATTGCTCCCATAAGATCTCTCAATGTAGTAACTCCTTCAGTAGTATCTGCAGATTCTCTTCGTTTTATAGAAAGTAAAAATTGCTGTCCGTTTTCGTCAATGATTAATCCATCTCTTCCCCCATCCCTTGTCTGTCCAAATTTTTTTACAGTACAACATGGATAAAAATCGGAAAATACTGACCGTACTAAATCTTCCATTTTGTGTGCATCAATTCTGTATATTACACTAGGATTTTTGGAAATATATTCTCTTAATACTTTTACAGGTACTTCTATTGAATTATCATCATAGCTTTTCAGAATTGCAGAAGAATATTTTACATCTGAAGCCCGAATTCCATCAATAATTGCATCGCTATAGTTCCAATATTTATATTCCCACCAACCACAATCCGGACATTGAATGACACATTCTGATTGATCAAAAGAACCAAACAGCCACTCAGGAGTATCTGTAACATGCTTGCTATAAATCATAGTTTCGATTTTCTTCTTACAAAACGGACATATAGAATCATGCATAAAAACAGATATATTTTTATCTGCGATTTTATTATTAATAAGTCCCTTTGTTCCTTCTTCACTAATATAATAACTATAATCAAGTATCAATTTAGATTACCACCTTTTGTTTTTATAATAATTTAACAAAGGAAGATCATTGTTTTTTGCATAATATAATTTTTTTATTAAATTCCTTGAAGTTTTATCTGTTGCTCTACTATTTACGAAATTAAAGTGGTAAATAATAGACATCCGTTATGTTTACAATTGGCCCAAGTAACAGACAACCATACTTTTTCTCATTATCCCTCTTGATAATAAACAATAACTCTTCCTAAAATTATCACCTATATCTTTTTTGTTTATTTTATTCTTTTCGGATTCTTGTCTATAACTTTCTCTTGGTTCAATAAACTGTATTTCCTTTATTTATGCCATTGTTTCATCATCATCGTCATTATCTGCAATCTGCGGTATTTGCCCACTACTTCCAATAGCGGAATTGACACCTATTCCAGCTCCAATTATCGCCGCAACTCCTAATATTCCCCACAAAACCTTCGTTCCCATTCTGTCAAGGAATTTTTTATTCTGCAAATCTGCCAAGGCTATTTTATCTGCAACCGCAATCATATCTTCAGTAATGGCTTTTCTATCTTCTTCTGTGATACATTCTAATTCCATCCTTTTTGATAATGTATCAAGGATTATTTGATAACCATGAATGACTGCACTTTGATTTTCTGAATTATTCTTGAGAATATGGTCACACATTTGCATATAGCTAGATATTGCTGTCTTTCCAAAATCTGCAAACTTAGGAAATTGGTTAATTATTGCTATTGCTACTTCCTTATCCATATAAGGAATCATTGATGCAAACTGCATAATTTTATCCTTTGACAAATTACGAAAAGAATCTATTTTTAAGGCTCTCTTTACGTCATCTTCAGAAACATACTTCTTTATCAACTTTTTTGACATTTAATTCATCCCCTTATCAGTCCAAGTTTATTAATATCATTATACTTTATTTTACTGTAAATCACTATCATTTTTAGACTGTCCTAGCCGTTAGATTCATTTTTTAATTTTTTCTCAAGTACCCCCTGTATTTTTTCTGCTCCCGGTTACGTTAAGTGAGAGGGTTTGAATTTCAAGAGCAAGATCCACCCAGGTAATACCGAAATCCATTTTATGGATTTGCTATTACTTCCGGGTAGTGATCTTGATGGGGATTTCGATTTCCCCATACCCTCGATTTTGACATCAACGATGTCATTTTGGCTTCCACTAAAGTAGTCGCATCACGAAACGGTATCAGAAGGGACAACTGATCCGTTTTCGTGGTTCCACACCGTGGAAAAAACATGTTTTGAAAGGAAGGGAGGAATATGCCTCGAAAGAAAAAAGCAGAAAAATATCTTTATAAAAATATGGTCAGTATGAAAGTGACTGATATGGAGCTTGAAATACTAAACCGGCATGCAGCCACAGCCGGCTTATCCAGATCCGCTTACCTTAGAGAATTGTTTTTATCAAATGAAATCCATGTTCACTATGAAATTGTTGCTGATATGAAAATCCTGCGGGACATCTTAAAAGAATATGGAAAGATCGGATCGAATCTGAATCAGATTGCCCGGTACTTCAATACAGGAGGCGAAAGGTCACTGGCAATGGAAGAAGAAATTCGACATTGTATTGCTGATCTCTTTGATCTTAGGGAGGAAGTTTTAAAACTGGCAGGTGAAACAGATGGCAATTCTTAAACATATAAAAAGCAAAAATACCAACTATACTTCTGCCTTAGATTATCTGCTTTACCAGCATGACGAAAAGAACAGCAAACCAATCCTGGACGAATATGGACACAAACTTTTTAGAGAAGAGTTTTTCATGGACGGATTAAACTGCTCACCTCTGTCTTTTGATAAAGAGTGCCGCAGGACCAATGCAAAATTACACAAAAACAATAAGAAAAGTGAAATTAAAAGTCATCATTACATTATCAGTTTTGATCCGGAGGATGTCAAAGAAAATAATCTTACCGGAGAAAAAGCACAGCAGCTGTGTCTGGAATATGCCCAGAAAAACTTTCCCGGCTATCAGGCTCTGATCGTAACTCATACAGATGGTGACAATCATTCCGGAAATATTCATACTCACATCGTGATCAACAGCGTCCGAAAACATTCTGTTGAAAGGCAGCCATATATGGATAAGCCCCATGAAGAAATGGCCGGTTATAAGCATCGCTCGACAACACGATTTCTCAATCATCTGAAAAAAGAGGTTATGGAGATGTGTCAGCGGGAAGGACTCCATCAGATTGATCTGTTCGCTCCGGCAAAGGAAAAAACAAGCGAAAAAGAATATCGGGCAAGAACACGGGGGCAGAAAAAACTGGAACAGGTAAACCAGAAGATCAGAGAGGCCGGCATGAAACCGACGGCAAGTAATTTCCAGACACAGAAGGATTTTATAAGAAATGCGGTCTCTGAAATCAGCAAAACGGCCACAACATTTGACCAGTTTCAGTCGCTCCTTTTGGACCGATACAATATTTCCGTAACAAGGGAACGAGGTCGTTATCGCTATCTTCATCCTGATCGTGACAGAAGGATCACAGATAAATCACTTGGAACCCATTATGGGAAAGCATATCTGGAACAAAGATTTCTTCAGAACCAGGTTTCGTCGGTTTCAGAAAAAGTGGTTCAGAAGTCTGCATCTGCAAATAAAGATTATCGGAAAGATCCGCTTGCAATCTTCCATTACAGATCCAGCCTTCGCCTGGTCGTAAATCTACAGGAAAATGTCAAGGCCATGCAGAGTAAAGCATATGCCCAAAAGGTAAAGATATCAAATCTTCAGCAAATGGCGGAAACATTGATCTATGTTCAGGAGCATGGATATGGTTGCAGAGAAGAAGTGATTGCAGCACTGAAGCAATCCAAAGAGGATCTGGAAACATCCGTTTTGCAAGCAAAAGAGTTATCTTCTCAAATGAATATTTTAAATTCACAGATTCATTACACAGGCCAATATTATGCTTCAAAAAGTACTTATGGTGATTACTTAAAAACAAGGAATAAAAAGAAATTCGGACAAACTCATGAGATCAAAATTCAGCAGTATCTTGAAGCAAGAGACTGGCTGAAAGAATTTTACCCGGATGGGAAAATGTTATCACTGAAATCATTACAAGAGAAAAAAGAAAGTTTGAAGGCAAAGACAATTTCACTGAAAGACAAAATTCAGCAGGAAAGAGTATCTGTCAAGGATCTGGAAATGGTTTTACATAACATTGACGCCATTCTGAACCGGGAAGCAGTATTTACTCATGAGCATACGAGAAAAAGTCAAGAATACCCAAACAACAATTATATTAAGAAACAGAAGGAGGAGACATTATGACAGATTCAGAATTCAGACTGATCTTCGATGATCAGGTCGTGAAATGTTCAAAAACATTATGCAATAAAAGAAAAGAATATACGGGCGACCATCAGGATCGGCTTATTGCTTTCAAAGTAGCTGCATCCTTGCAGGGATGCACTCCGCAAAGAGCACTTGTCGGTATGATGGCCAAGCACATCGTATCCTTATATGATATGTGTTACGCAAAACCCGGTATGTTTAAAAAGGAATTATGGGAGGAGAAGATCACAGACAGTTTAAACTATCTCTTCTTATTAGCAGCAATCATAAAGGAGGAAGCCGCATATGAATCAGATTGAAATAGCAATATTAAACTGCTCTGCCATAAAAGAAGCAGAAAAAAACATGGTATTCGCTGCCAGACTTACACAGAGAGGACATTCCATCCACAATATGGAAGATCTTCTCCAATTATACAATCAGTCTTATCTTGCTGATACCGTAGAAAACATCAGCAGTCTGCCGCATCCGACAATCCAAAAATTTACTGTAGTCACAGTAGCTGTTGTTGGTGCCAGCAGAAGATTTCTCTCCCAGATCACACGCCATCAGAACGAAGTAAAATTCATGAGTGCCTCACTGCAGTACAGCAACTATTCTGGAGAAGCTGATTTCGCTATTCCTTATGAGATTATTTCTGCACCTCCGGAGATACAGGCACTTTATCTTAAAATCTGTCAAGCAGATATGGACTGTTATGAACGCCTGTGCAAAGCAGGTATCAGCCACGATGCTGCCGGTTATGCAACTCCACAAGGACTTCGAAATGTTCTAATCATCAGTGCAGCGCCCTATCAGTGGAAGCATATGATCGGTCAGCGTTGCTGCCGCAGAAATACCGATGAGATGCGGATTGTAATGCTCATGATCTGGAAGAATCTGTATGAATTAAGTCCGTCACTTTTTATTCCGAAACAGACCGGACCATTCTGCCAGAGAGCAAAATGTCTAGAAGGAAAAATGAGCTGCGGACATCCTATTGATCAGATTCTACTCCCCGAAGACATTCTTCATCTGGACTATCCTTTACTTTGCAGAGGTGATGCAGTATGAAAATAAAACTCATTGATTTCGGGCTGACTCCCGGACACAATCCTCTCCGAGTCCATGAAAACGATGCCGGAGCCGATGTATATATGCCCTATGACTGTACGCTCCAGCCAGGGGAAATTGTCAAAGTACCTCTGGGATTCGGATTAATCCTTCCAGATGGATATGCCGGATTTGTATTTCCAAGAAGTAGCATGGCAGCGAAAGGGCTGACCTGTGAACTACCGCCGGTTGACTCCGGATACCGTGGAGAAATCCATGCCATCATCAGCAATGTCAGCAATAAAGCTCAGACCATATTTAAGGATACAAGAGTAGGGCAACTGGTGATCACCCCCATCATTATTGCTGATTTTGTATTTGACGGGGGAAAAGCAAGAGGCACAGATGCCTTTGGAAGTTCCGGAGAATAATTGTAACTTTAAATAATGAGGTGCCGCGCCGGCACCTCAACACAGATACATATAGAACGCGAGGATATGATTATGATTACATTTGGAGAAAAATTACGATATTTAAGACGTAAAAACAATCTTACCCAGAAACAACTCGGCATGGCTGTTGGATTTCCTGAAAATACCGCTGATGTCCGAATTGCTCAGTATGAAACCAATGCACGGACGCCACGAGAGGAACTATTAAAAAAGTTGGCCCAGGTACTTGGAGTACAGAAAGAAATTCTCACTGTGCCAGTACTCACAAAACCAAGGGAATTCTCTGCAGCATTCTTCTGGAAGAATGAAATGGGAGAGAGCAGGTTTCATTTATAATAATAAGATGGATTTAAAAGATTAAATATATCTATATTCTCTAAGTGCATACTTTGCCCCGATATTTAATGAAGATTTTCTGTCTGCTACATTAATCATATTATAGCCAGAAACCGAAGAATATTAAAAAAGAGTTCTCATTATGTGGATGAGACCTCTTTTTTAATGATTACATCAATTCTGCGAATGCTTCATAGCACATTTCTTCAGTCACGACCTGCGAATGCTGTTCTTTTTTCTTATTAAAACATAAAGCATAGTATTTTTTTGACCATTTTCCTTTTGATTTGATTTTTGCAGACTTTGGATGTTCTGTCGAGAACACTTTAAACTGTTCCCGCCATTTAATGCTCATTAGCATGATAGAATCATATATTGCAAAAAGTTCTTCGGTTTCAAATACACTTGTATCCTTTCCCTTGAGGTAAAGATTCAAGGCTTTTTCAAACTCTCTCCAATCATCCTCTCGGATTTTTTTCGTGAATCGTTTCAGCCATTGAAATATACGTTCATCTTCTCTATTGCCAACTCGGTCAAGAATATCCTGCCACTGCCGCCATGTCAACTTTTCCACAACATCTTTATCTTGCTGTGATAAAATATAACATTGCTGATAAAAGCTACGGGTTACGGAATTTGCTCCCTCGTCTCTTTTACGTTCTTCCTTTGTAGCAAAATGTTTTATCTCGTCCCAGAACCTTCTACGTTCAGAAACAGAAATCTCGTACTTCTCCAGCAGGCTGCTAAGAAATAAACCGAGATTATATTTATACCAGACGCTTTGTCCATACTCTGCTTTCATATCAGCTTCAATAGTCGGTATTTCCTCTTGCAGAGCATGAAGGATATCATCTATTGAGGCTTTTTCTTTAGAAGACAGCAAACCGTCATATACCATATGGCCGTCTACTAATTTAACTATATGTCCCATTTAAATCACCTCATTTCAAGCTTTGAGCATAGATACTTTCGATTTTCTCAAGTACCTGATCAGCTGCTTCCTGTGGCTCAAGTTCTGAGAAATCTTTTCCGTCCTGGCCGAACATATCATATTTTCCTTCGCCTAAATAGAGAAGTACATACTGCTTCAACATTTGCTCACGGAGATATTCGTGCTGGATGTCAGGATAATCCTGGACATTTAAGTATGCAGCATGTCCAACATTCAAGAAAATTGTTCTTCCATTTCCCGGTGTACACCACGAACGCTTATAGTTTTCAGGCGCAACAATACTCTGTATATCAAATGCATCGTTTTTACCGTTTTTCTCATCACTATTTAAGAAAACTTTGTAGTGATAGAAAGTGATCTTATCGCCTTTTTCATATTGATTATCATCTTTGTTCGCAATGAGTCTTGCACGCAATTCCAAAACGCCTTCAGTAAGGTATTGTTCATAAACCACTTTTTCAAATACGATTTCTTCAATATAAGAGGTAATAACATCTTCAAACGGTTTTACCTCTCCGGTAAAAGATGCTACATCAACGATTTTAGGGCAGGTCGGATCACTTGCATTGTGTATGCTGACATTAAGCTTATAACTGAGTTCATGATTGCGCTGATTCTCTATTTTGTAGCATACCTTCCTAACTTTTTCTCCGAAATTTACCCTGCGGCTACCTTCAATTGGGAATAAGCATTCATGCAATGATAAATTTACTGATTCTCTGCGGTTGTCCGGACGTTCTATATCAAAGAAGTAAGGAAGTTCCTTTTTCTTCTCTTTGCCGCTTCCGATAACTTTAACTGAAAGAACAATACGGTTTTCAGCAAAACGAACAGAGTTATCTTTTGTAATTTTATGTATAAATGCAAGCTTCTCAGCTGTATTTGATTTTACAGTGACCTTGCCACTTGCAATAGAAGATACAACTTCGCCGGTTGCCTGATTAAGCACATAAAGTTTATATTCAAATTTCTTGTCTGTAGCATAGGAGCTCTTGATTCTTACAGAGAAACTGATATTATCACCAGAAGTAACTTGTTCTGAATCTTTAACCGGATATGCTATATCCTGCCAACGGACATCGAAATCTGCCTTCTTTGGTCCTTTCCCAAGATCTTCAAGTCCGAGCTTGTCAAAGAGATCCTGAATATCTTCGGCAATTTGCTTTAGCTCATCCTTCAGTTTTTTGTCTTCAGTCTCTTTATCTTTTATAAATCCCCATTCTATCAGGTTCGCTTTAGTTTTTTCATTGCAGTAGTTTTTGAGATTCTGATATGCTGCACGCAGTTTTTTCCCTTTGCTGACACCGAAATGAACTTTATCTTCGATTTCAGACAAATCATCTTCCCAGGCTTCGTCTACTTCTACATAGCCCCAGTATTTGCCCTTAACCTTGTCAGGTATGTCCTTTAATTCGATATCACCGATTTTCATGCCTTTGCGGTAATAGGAAATACCTCCCCAGATGTTGTCGCCTTTATCAAATACATATAATCCAAAATGCTTTACCTTATAATTTGAAGCATAAGTTTCTGGATTTTGAAGTTCGAAGACATGAGATCCGTCTTTGATTCCGGTCGGGATTGGAACTGGATTGCCATTAACGGTAATAGCGGAACTTTCTTCCAAACGCTGGATAATAAGCCACCAGGATTCTTGGATATAAGGGATGATTGTTCCCTGACGGATCGAGTCGGCAAGTTCTTCCTTGGGCATTTCAATAATAACTCGCGTTCCTGTACTTTTTTTCTCATCCAAGCCGGTAGTATCATGAATAAAAGTTTTAGCATCAGTTCCCTCCAGAGCCACAGACATTACCTGCCCACATTTATTCAGATTAGCAACATACAGACCATCTTCTCTAAGAGAATCAAAATAATAGGTATATGTTTGTGAGGCAACAGAGTAAACACTCTTACCGGCACCAAAAAGGCCACCGCCAGTTGTGTTTCCGCCTGAATTAAACATAGAAGTAAAACGTGATAGACGTTCAGAAGGAGGGAGCACTTCTCCATTGGCCATCATCTGATTAATGGTTTCTGATGGCGTATTCTTACCAGTTAGACCGACGGTGCCGGAATCTTCAACCACTACAAAGCTTCCGTGTTCATTTTCAATGAGCGAAATGTCACAGGACCAGTTCTTCCATTTGTTGGTTTTTCTAGCACCTACAGAATTCTGAATGGCGTCTTTCTGAAAACCATTCGGGAATGTAACACCTGCATCTGTATATGCACCAAGAATCCAATCGACATTATTCTTATAATTCTGGGGGATAGGAGTCATAGAATTATTCATAAAAACACCTCCTTGAATTAATCTAATGTAAAACGAGGGCTCTTTTTACTTTCAATCTTACTGAACTTCTTTTTCGCTTCTTTAACTTCAGCATCGATAGCATTGAAAATTTTATCGACATCCTGCTGTGTATAGTCATAGACATTGGAATTTGAGCAATTGCTTAACAACTGGAGCATATCTATGATTTTGTTTGTACGGGCTTCTGCTAAGCGAACAAATTTATCACGTTTTGTCTCTTTTTCTTTCATTTGAGCTTCCTCCTACGATAATTATTTAAATATAAAATAGCATTCAAAAGAAAGAATGTCAATAATATTTGAATAATGTTATCAATATTTTTTAAATATTATAATATACGCAATATAAATATGTCAGGAATAATTAATGCAAATCAAATAACCATTTTAAAACAGTTATTATATAGCAGATTATTTTTTAAATATTTAAATTTTTAAGTATGTTATTTAAGAATTCTTTTTATAAAAGAGTAAAGACAGCATTGCCAACTCACTGGTACTTTGAATTTTTTTAACCAACAAATTAATGAAATCTGGGACATAGAAATATTCTGCAACGTAATAGATGAATAATAATTGCCTTTCAGAAAAGATGGATTACCCATTTATTCGGTATGTCCATCTTTTCTTTTTGTCTAATCATGGTATAATTTTTATAATAAGTAGTAACAGAAAATCTACTAGGAATAATGATACGGAGAAGAAACATGAATCTTTTATATTCAAATATCCTTCCATTAGGAACGGAGGAAGGACAAAATACAATTATAGATACAATTAAAGAACAGATAACATTATCTGATAGAATAGATATTGCGGTAGGCTATGTTTCCCGAGCATCTCTGGATGAATTAGAATACTTAGTAGAACAGAACAATATCAAAAATATTTGCCTCATTATAGGTATGTATTTTGTTGAAGGTATGCCAGAAGGCTCTTATCACACTGCTCTTAAATTAAATAAAAAATGGCAGGAATCAGGTATTGGAGAAATTAGGATTGTAAAAACGTTTAAATATCACGGAAAACTCTATGTCTTTTATAAAGATAATCTTCCTTTTTCTGCAATTCTGGGCTCTGCGAATCTCGGAGTAATAAAACCAGAAGCAAATAACAGAAGACAATATGAATTATCCTCTATAACAACGGACAAAAGCGAATTATCAGAGCTGACTCAGTTTATTGATAAATTAAAAGCTCCAAATATTTCTAATAATATCGCAGATGTTGTTGGAATGCCATTAATTCACGAAACCAATACTGCACTTTCTGGAATAGAGCTTGTAACAACTGTACCACAATCGAATGTCGATTTTTATAAAAGATGTGCCGCATATGCATCATTTTTTCTACCTTTAAAAGTACCTTCATATGATGAACGCCATATGGACGATGGAAAACATTTTACAAAATCCAATGTCAATGTCTGTTATGCTGCGCCTAGAAGTAAACGCAAATCCAGAGATTGGTATGAAACACAGCTGACTGTTGCAAAAGAAATCACACGTATAGAAGGATATCCTGAAAAAAACAAACCATTTTTCATTATTACTGATGATGGATATTGGTTCAAGGCTCATACCACTAGCGATGGCAACAAACAATTTAGTGCTGTAGGTGATGAATTAATTATGGGAAGATGGCTGAAAGGTCGGTTAGCCGCTGCAGGTCTCGTTAAGCCTGTCAATGATACACAAGCAGACACTGATCGTACAGGTATGATAACAAAAGAAATGTTACAGGAATATGGTTGTGAAAATCTATATCTAAAGAAAACAGGCCAAACTGCTTTGGATGAAAACGGAAATTCACTTGATGTGTGGATGCTCTCATTTAAGCCGCTTGATCAGGAAGGAGCTGATAGCTAATGCAGTATCTCAAAACATACCTTAACAAAATTGAAAGCAGAGGTAATACCAAGCTCGCAGAATCAGTATTGAAAACTGCAGAAGAAGTGGGTAATTCGTATATAAAAACCTTTTCGTTCACAAGCCATGAAATAGGTCTTCTTTTTGGAAATGTTCAATCAGGTAAAACTGGTCAAATGTTTGGCATTATCTGTAAAGCAACAGATTTAGGATTCCCTGTTTTTGTTTTGCTGACAACGGATAATGTGGTTTTACAACAACAAACCTTAGATCGTGTCAAAGCAGATTTAAATGGATATTGTATCTGTGGTGAGAACGATGCACAAATATTTATTGACAACAGCCTGCTCCAACCCACGATTGTAGTATTAAAGAAAAATGCACGTATTTTAAAATTATGGGCAAACATTTTCAATTCTACTGGATTCATGAAAGGCAATCCTCTTTTTATAGTGGATGATGAAGCAGATGCAGCTTCCTTAAATACACTTGTTAATAAAGACAGACAATCTTCTATTAACAAATACTTAGATTCTATTAAAAATGGAGCATCTAGCAGTATCTATTTACAAGTAACTGGAACACCGCAAGCCATCCTTTTGCAAACCGTTTCGTCTGGATGGCATCCTTATTTTACATATTATTTTCAGCCTGGAAATGGTTACCTTGGAGGTGATTTCTTCTTTCCTGCAAGTGGAAAACCTGAGTGTATTCAATATTTAGAGGAAATAACTGAACCAACAAAAAATGTTGTAATCCGGCATATTGCTGTTTCTGCACAAATACTTTCTTCGGGTGGAAAAGTTTCAAACTGTCTCTTTCACCCAAGTGTAAAACAAGCAGTTCATCAAAAATATGCTGATGAAGTTATACATGCTCTTTCTTGGTGCACAGAACATAAGAACTCAGAATTCACAGAATTACTCAAACAAGAATACAGCCTTATCTGTCCTTCCAAAGCTGAAAAGGTATCCTACGAAGCCTATATGAATAAAGCCTATGAATTACTAGACTCTCATTTAATCAATGTTCTGATTATGAATGGAAAAACCGATATTGATGGTGAACAATACGAAAACGGATGTAATTTTGTTATAGGAGGAAATACATTAGGACGAGGTGTTACTTTTCCCGGACTACAGACAATTTATTATACCAGAACCAGTAAAAAACCTCAGGCAGACACAATGTGGCAGCATAGCCGTATGTTCGGTTATGATCGTGACCCTGGATTGATGAAGGTCTTTATTGACGAGCATTTATATAAACTCTTTGCTGATATAAATGCCACAAATAATTCTATTATTGCACAGGTTGAAAACGGCATAAATAATATCAAAATATATTATCCAAATGGACTTAATCCCACAAGAAAAAATGTACTTGATAATGATCATGTTGAAATGCTGTCTGGAGGAACAAACTATTATCCATTTAATCCAGATAATGACTCAATAGAAGCCCTCTCAACACTTCTGAAACCTTTTGAGAGTAGTGAGCCATACTATCAAGTCAGCCTTCGAATAATAAAAGAGATTTTAAAACATATTGTTCCAAGCTCTGATTTTAAAATGGATGCTTTTTTATCTGTAATTGATTCTATTCTTGCAGAACAACCAACAATGCAAGGAATATTAATCGTCAGAAGAGAAAGAGATGTTGCTCAAGGAACCGGTGCTTTGTTATCGCCAAATGATTGGCAATTGGGTGAAAACTTCCCATCAAAACTTGTTTTAACAATGTATCAGGTTACTGGTAAAAAAGGTTGGCACGGGAAGAAACTCTGGGTTCCAAATATAAAACTTCCAGGAAATATCATCTACTATGATGTTATCGAGGAGAATTAGATCTATGGCACCTGCAAATAACAATAATATCGTAAAACAGCTTTTATTTGATCCGATATCTACTGGTGCAGATAGGTTGTGTATTATTTCATATCATGCAACACCAAGTATGGCTTCCTGGTTGTTAAAAACTTTTGAAGAATACGGTATATCTGATATAACAGTTGAATTAATCATTGGTTCTACCATAAAAGAAGGAATAGATAATATATCACATGATGGCTTTAAAGAGCTTCAAGGAGACCGGTATTCAAAGATATATAAAAACTTTACATGCAGTTACCTTTATCAAGGCTCCATACCCAAAACAAATTTATTTATCTGGCTGAAGGATAACGTACCGATCTGTGCTTATTCTGGTTCTTATGAATTTACACAAGCTTCTCTGTTGAGAAAGTGCGATAATACGTTAATATCATGCAAACCAGTTGATGCATATAAAAAATACGAAGCCGCTGTTAACCGTTCCATATTCTGCAATCATGCAGAAGTGGAAGATTACGTTATCGTCCGCTTGCAATCAAATTCACCCGTTTTATTTCAATCGAATTTCGATGATCACGTTATACATCTTTCGTTTTTAACAAGGACCGGTGAAGTTGGAAAGCGTTCAGGTTTGAATTGGGGACAACGACAAGGCAGAAATAAAAATGAAGCATATATTCCTCTTCCAATTAACATAGCAACAAGTGGTTTCTTCCCTTTAAATAAACAACACTTTCTGGTTGTAACCGATGATCACCACACTCTATTACTGCGCGTAGAACAACAAAATGACAAAGCCATCACCACACCTGCCAGCAATGCATTACTTGGTGAATATTTTAGAAACCGCTTAGGATTACCCAACGGAGCATATGTACATACCAGGGATTTAATTAATTATGGCAGAACAGATGTTAGTTTTATAAAAATAGATGATGAACAATATTATATGGATTTTTCAATCAATACAGAATCGTAGGTGATTTTATGGCGGATAATCATTCAAAAGAAGTGCGGAGTATGAATATGTCTCATATCCGCAGTACAAACTCAAAGCCAGAAGAACGCGTTCGGAAATACTTATTCTCCCGTGGCCTTCGCTACAGAAAAAATGTCAAAAAATTGCCGGGATGCCCTGACATAGTTTTAAAAAAATATAAAACAGTTATTTTTGTGAACGGCTGCTTCTGGCACCATCATGATTGCGGACGTTTTGTATGGCCGTCCTCAAATGAAGAATACTGGCACAAAAAAATCAACCGCAACGTGGAACGTGATATACAAAACACTGCCCTGCTCACACAACAGGGATGGAAGGTACTTACAATCTGGGAATGTCAACTCAAAAAAAATGTTGCAGAAGAAAATCTCTCTTTATTGTACCAAAAAATCATTGCTCCAATTGAAAACATATAATAATCTCATTATAATAAAAAGTGATCATCATCTAGGAAAGGAGGCATCTCTATGGCGCAAGCAGGTGATTCATATTCTATTCAATTAAAACCGTCTCATCTAGCATGGGGTGATTATAGAAATCCAACAAATAGAGATATCATTAAAGGAGAAGCATATATACCTATTCATAAAAAAGATGCTATGAAATATAGTGTTTATAATTCTAATCATACACAAACTGGATTGGGTTATAACCTATTCTATGCAAGTTCTGCTGATGGCTTTTTAAACAATGTGCTGTTATTAGCTCAAGGATCCACTATTGGTGGTGATATTTATGCAAAGCAATTTTCAGTGCAAGGCGATTTAAAAATGATAGGCAAATGGTATAAGCATTGCAATGCCAGTACGAATAATTCTGTGCTGGTTACATGGACCAGTCCTACTACTATGTTACTTAAAATACTTTAAAGTCTAAAAAAATACCTGCGTTTTCTATTCAACAAACACAGGTATTTTTTTACTTTTATTCATTAATGTTTGCGTCAACCGAAGGATAATCAATTCCTGCAAAACATTTGAGGATGGACTCAAAGATTATCTTCGCACCTCTGCATGGAACAGCCATACCAATCTGCTTACGCACACTTTCCTTACTGCCTTGAAATTCATATGTATCGGGAAAAGTCTGTAACCTTGCTCTTTCACGATTTGTTAATGCTCTTGGTTCCAACCAATGGTAGATATGAGTTCCGCCTCCACCGCTTCCAGTAACTGTGTAAGAAGGTTTTTCTGGATCCAATCGTTTATATATCTGGCTTATCTTGGCTCCTTTAATGTTCAATTTCAAATCATCCGGCAAATCTGCTGTAAATGCATTTTGTCCCGGAAGAATATGTTGTAAACGTCTGACAACAACAGCGGATTGTTTTGTTCTTTCATTGTTTGCTACATCTTCTGGAATTGGTGGTACCTCTATGGCTGTCTTACATGAGTTATCGATTCCTTGATAAGGTTCTGTAGAAGGCACCTTAAATGTAACTGGGATATCATTTCTTATTCCCACAATGATTATTCTATGTCTGGCCTGAGGAATTCCATATTCTTCAAACTTATAAAGATGTGGAGTTATTGTATACCCAGCATCCCTAAGCTCTGTCAAAATTTTTGTAAATGCCTTTCCTTCATTTGCATTTCTTAATCCACCAACATTTTCAGCTAAAAACCACTGTGGTTTAAATAATTTTAATGCCTTAACACCATAAGAATATAACGGACCATAAACACCTTCCATCCCTTTCTGTTCTCCTACAACGCTATAATCATTGCAGGGGAAACCAAATGCCAGGGCATCTATGGGAGCAAGCTTACTCATATCAAATTTTCGTATATCTTCATGATAAACCGTCTCTGGAGCATCAGGACAAATATTCCGACGATATGTATCACATGTACTTGCATCATAATCATTTGCCCACTGATGAACAATCCGAAAGTCCGGATTTGCAATATCTGCATGTGTTGCTCCCCAAGCAATTCCACCTGGGCCACAAAACAGTTCTCCCAATCTAAAAACCATACTTACAGCCCCCCTTTCGAAATCTCATCAGTCTCTTTTCTTGAAATCATAAAATCAATTAGTAATTGTAAATATTTACAATCATTTTCATCTAGTTTGTCTAAATTGCGAAGTTTATTGCTTGAATTAAAATCACTTTCAGAGATGTACTCTGCTGCCAAAAGGATATCAAATGGATGTATACTAAGTGCTCTTGCAATTTTGCATAAATTCTCCCAATTAGGGGTTTTTCGTCGTCCATTTTCTATCTTCATTATTTCGCTATCACTTATACCACAAGCTTTTCCAAGACTTTTTTGCGACAATTTAGCCGCAATTCTTTTTTCTTTTATGTATTCACCAACATTTGACATATTTCCACCTCTTAAAAATCATATCATTTTTGCTGCTTTTTGTCAAGTATAATATCATATATCGCTGCCAATAAGCAGCATTTACTTATAGATGAAAATATCAAAGATATTATACAAAAAAGAAGCCAATAATCTATTTTGATTATTGACTCCTTCTTCTTATCCTGCCATATCTGATTCGGCATTTTTTTTCTCAACTGGATACCTTTCGATATTTCCTGTTTTTTCGTATGCTTTCCGCGGCCTTATTTCGGCTTGCTTCACTGCGTGGAGACATCAGTCGGATAGACAATGCCGATTTTTTTATGATATATGTATGCCCTCCGGCCTGATTGATTTCCTTTAACGAACATATTTGTGGATGTTTGTTCTCATAATCTTTCAGTCGTTCTATCAGTTCTGTATTATAGGTAAAAATATTAGCATAATTTTCTTTCTCATTAAACAGGATGATTGTCTCTCTTTCATATCTGGTCAATTTCATGTAATCCCTCCTTTAAACCAGAAAAAAATATTTTAATTATATCAGCCAAGGAAACTATCTCATGTTATATTTGAAGATTAAAATGTCTGGTTTAAACCAAGCTTTTTGAGGATAAATTGTACCGAAACAATACCTTTCTTTCATCCTCTACAGCAAGATTATAATTATGCTTTTTCCCTCACCATCTGCTGTTCCAGATACCGCGGAATCGGCTTTCCGGATCTCTTTGCGATAGCGATCTGTTTCTGATGAAGTTTCCGGATCACAGAAGTTTTCTTTCGTGATCTGGCTGGCTGATCTTTTGGTTCTTTTAAAGCCTTTCCTGGATCATCTTTCTGATGATTCACACAACCGTCAATCGCATCATAATTGACCTCCATTCCGGATTCCCAGCTTCTTTCATAATGTCCGTTTTCAAAGAATTTCTGCCAGAACTCTAACCTCTGTTTCAGTTCTTTGTTCGGATACCGTTTCTTTTCCTGAGATTGGAGAAAAGCATAGATTTTATCTTTTACCTCCTGATTAAATCCTTCCTTACATTCCTCTACTACCTTTCTTCCATAACTGTCTAATACGATCATGGCTGCCTGCCGATGAAATTCCTGATGTTCCATCAGAAAAAACTGTCTTCCATCAATGATCATATCATCTGCAGCCATCCAGTTTCCTTCATACCCTTCGATCTTATAATCTCTGGTATCCAGTGTAACCAGTGTTCCTGACGGATTAAGCCGGATAAATCCGGTGATCCTCCGGGGAGCATCTTCATTCACATAGTAACAGGAGATTTCTCCGGAATGGTTCAGCACAAGCACATCACTGACTTCGGTAATATTTCTGGTTTTCTTCCAGATTTCCATCACAGACTCGTCTTTTTCAGAAAAACTGATATGTATCTGCCTGTAAAGATCAATTCTTACCGGAAGATGTTCCTTTCGTACCTGTTCAAAACTTTTCTGCCACAGGTTCTTTCCTTCTGTCAGCAGATTTACACGATAGATTGCATACTGGTCAGTCATTTTTCTGATCCTCCTGCAGATCATTGAGATATTTCTGCAGATCAAGAGAAGCAAATGTTGCTTCATCCATCTTCTTCAATTTCTCGATAGCTGTTTCGAGTAGCTGTATCATTTCATCATCAGATTCATCCATCCGGACCTCTTTTAATACATTCATGGTATCTTCTAACAGCAGAATGGTTTCCTCTTTGCTTCCTTCATAAAAACACCCTATAATCATCAGCTCATCATGATTCAACGATATACATCTCATAAACACATATCCTCCTTTTTCGCTTGCTTTTTTTCTTCTTTCTTCATATCTGTTTTTGAAGCATCAGAACGTGTCTTTTCTTGATGTCTTCTCTCTAAAATCTTCTCTGCTCTGGACACCGCTTCCTGGACAAGTTTATTTTCACGGAATCCAGGAATAGAATTGATCAGTTCCTTATCGATCTTTTCTCCTGTAACAAGCGGGAATAAACCTTCCCAGTCGCTTCCATCCTTCAGATTGAACCCGATTTCCTTTATCCCATTCATGCGGTTATCCGGAATTCTGTCATATGCCTCAAAAGCTTCTGTTAATGTCAGATCGTAATGTACCTCTCCTAAAACTGGAAATTCTGAACATTCTGCTGCATAAAAACTGATACAGCTGCTGTCATCCAGAATATCAAACGGTTTTGGATTCCAGTTATCTAAAAGCTCCATCTGTTTTTCCGATACAAATGACGGAAGTTCGGTAAAACCAAACCGATCCACATAGTACGCATGCAATTCATGATTACGGTTCATGACCGCTACATCACTGACAGACATAGAATGAGCTTTAAAATCTGCCGGTGGATCATCATTAAACATACTGTAAAGCGTATTCAGATCATCGGAATGTAAAAGTAGTCCTGAGTAGACACACTCATAGTCCGAGGAAATGACAGAAATCCCTTTCTTTTTGAGATCCTCCATTCCAAGGAATCGATATGGTTCAGATTGCGTATGTTCTTTGATCTGATAAATGGCAAACCGGTCACCTTCGTTGTCATACATCATCTCTTCAGAAGTTTTCTTATACTGTTCCGGGTACAAAATTCTTTCTATCCGTTCCGCATCAAATGAATCTTTATCGATAACTTGAACCAGCCATTCCTGCACTTCGTCCCAGGACCCAGCAAGCATGACACCGGATATCTGATGGATTCCATCTGGTATAAAACGGAGCTGTTCCTTGGTACTTTCCAGTTCATCAAAGCGATATCCAGCTGCTTCCATTGCCGGAATAAGCTTTTCTTTCTGTTTTTCTTCCACAAGTTCAAATATCTTATCATTCAGCTCATCGATCATCTCACCTGCTGTCTGCCGGATGACATCCATAGACGCTTTTAGCTCTTTCATATTCTTTCCGGAGCTCCAGCCGGCAATATATGGAAAACTGTACTCGGATGTATCCAGACCTAATGCACTGCAGACACAATAAGCAACAGATTCTGCCTCTACTTCTTTTGTCAGGCGGTCTTTTTCCTCTCCACGGCTTTCCATAAGATCCTTATCATGCAGCCTCGCATGACTAGATTCATGAATTGCCGTTTTGATCGTCTGGCTTTCACTCATTCCCTGCTGGATCACGATTTCCTTATCTACGTTATGATAATATCCCTTTGCTCCGCTAGAAATTTCATCGAATCGGATCGGGACTGTGGCGATTTCAGTAATTGCTCTCATAAAAAGATCATAGTCGTTAACTGCTTCCTGTAATTCTTTGGGAGCCAGAAGCTCAATCGGTTCACCTGTCGTCTGTGCAATATCAAACACCGTGATTGCTTTAAATCTGGGAATCTTTACCTCAACCTCCTCCAGTACAGGATTTCCCTGTTCATCAAATACAGGTCGATGTTCCTGATCCAATACCTTTCTTTGTTTTTTACTCTTTACTGGGGCAGGTGCAATGATCGTGATCCCTTTTTCACCCTTCTTCACCTGACGTCCCATAGACTGCCAGTTTTTATATCCTGTCACTAAAGTTGCATCCGGACGCTGCATGGCGATCAGAAGGGTATTATTAAAAGAGTAATTATGAAACTTTGCCATTGTCTTCAGATAATCCGCATATCTTTCACTGGTAAAAAGTTCTTCCACACCAGCTTTTAATGATTCCAGAATACTGTCCATATCTTTTCCAGGCATTGGAAGTGCACGGGTAGAAGAGGAAACCGGATCAGAGGCATATCCTGATATCTGCTCCCTGACGCGATCTGTTTCTGCCACCATACGGGGTATCCGCAATTCCTCCAAATCAGACACAAAATGGGGAGAATTTCTGGATAAGGTACGGCGTTCCTGGAAAGAAAAATACTCCTTTTCCCGTCCTGTAATGATATGATCAAAAAGTTGGATTCCTAAGAGTTCTCCTGCCTGCCGCAGTCGATCCGTAATGTAAATATCCTCTTTGGAAGGAGACAGATTCCCGGACGGATGATTGTGGATCATCAGTATCCCTGCCGCATTGGATAAGATTGCGCTTTTAAACACTTCTCTGGGGTGTGTGAAGGATTGATTCAACGCCCCCACAGAAACGATATTCATGTTGATGGGCTTTAAATCCGACTGCAGATTTACGATACAGAAAAGTTCTCGGTCCATTTCGCTTAGAAATTCCTGCATAACACGAATCGCTGCTTCCGGACTATCCATAGGTTCTTTACTTAATAAGGGCGGCTGTTCGATCATACGGATCGCAACCTGATTCAGTTTATCTGCCATAAGCTTCACCTCCCAATGGTATAAACATCACAAATTCTATTCCTTCCATTTTTCCTAGTTCCTCTTTCAGACACGATAATGTAAATGCTCCTGCTCCCTGTATATCCATGGAATCTTCCTGATTCAGCTGAATTGCAGGATCTTTTTTCTGTTCTGTATTCATTCCTATCCTCCTTAAAAAAGCCCCGCCCGCCACTAATGAAAGTGACGGGAGAGGCCATATGCTTCCCCTAAATTACAGTGATATTTCTGTGGCTTTATGTTTTGGCGTCTGAAGACGTTCTTTGACTGCATCTTTTACACCGTCTATTGCCTGATCCAGCTTCCGCTGCTGGAAACGGTCCGCCTTTTCAAAAACACGTTCTTTGGTATCATAATGATATACTTCATCTGTCAGGCGTTCTTCCGGTGCAACCTGTGTATGGTTGATTTCATTGACCATTTCTTTCAGTTCCTTGTGGTCCAGAGAACCGTCATCCGGAACAACGATCACTTCATTTATTGAAGAAGGAAGAATAAAATAATCTCCCTTCATGGACTCACCGATCTGATCCAGCATTCCGGGATAGAAGAGGGCAGACGCCCCATCTACGGTTTGTTCATTTGAAACAACCGTCATAGGGTTGGGATTAGCTGAAATCATCTGATCCATTTCTTCTTCCATTGCTTTCAGTTCTTCAGCCCCCATACCGGATGCTTTCATATCATCCAGCATCATACGGCGAAGCAGTTTGTCCATGTTTTCTACTGTGGCTGGAAGCACTTCGGGACTGCTTACAAGAGCATCCTGATATAGCTGTTCTTTCGTTATCCCGTACTGCTCCATGATGTTGTTAGTGATCATAGTGGAAGCCAGTCCCTCTTCACCAAGATCTACCGCCAGATGGAAAGTGATCGCAAGGTCTTCTTTTAATTCATAAGGAACATTCTGTAAAAGCTCCTGATTCTTTTCAGCCGAGGATACCCGCATAAACAGTTTTTCTTTTGCCTGATCATACTGGAAGATACTTTCCATATTTAGTCCCGGCTGATTTCTTTGGATAATGGAAGAAACCTCCTGCATGACATCATAAATGCTCATTTCCGGATGATCATTATAATGCTCAAATAACTGCTCCATATTAACGGTTGGAGTCATAGTTCCGCCTTCCCGCAGCACCAGAAGCCCGGTATATCGATTGTTCAGTTTCTGCTGTTCCTGTACCAGCACTTCTGCATTTTCATATTCTCTGGGAAGATAGTCCCTGATAGATTCCTTTATTCTGTTTACAAATTCTTCAAAATTCATACTCTATGTCCTCCTATTTTTTCTTTGATTTCTTGTTATTCTTCGGAAAAGAAAGAGAGAAGACAAGTTTTCCGTCTTCTCCCTTCATAAGCAGATCTGCTTCAAAATATCTTCCCGTTTTGGAAGAATACAGATCTTTGACGTGCGTACTTCCATTTTTCAGCAGTTCCGCCGCCATTTTATTGTCAATCACTTTTCGCATATTCTGCAGATACTGGGTTTCTTTCCAGAGCACAAAGTTGCATTCCCGATTGCTGCAATAATAATTTCGTTTCCCTGCATATACCAGACTTCCGCAAAAAGGACAGGTGCCAATGCTTTCCCTCGTCTGGAACTTCCTGGATTCATCCTCACTGATCTGATCGCAGCCGTTAAGCATCATCGTGATCATTTCACAGATTCCGGCAAGGAACTTCTCTGGCGGGATCTTTCCGTGTTCCATTTCCAATAACTGATTTTCCCATTCAGCAGTCATACTTGCTGATTTCAAATAGTCCGGAAGAAGTTCGATCAGAATCTTACCATCCTCCGTAGGAAGGATCTGTTTTCCTTTTCGGAACGCATACTGGGAATGGACCAGTTTTTCAATGATCCCTGCTCTTGTGGCAGGAGTTCCAAGTCCTTTCTTTTCTGTGTTCTCATCAAACTCTTTATTTCCTGCCGTTTCCATTGCTTTAAGAAGAGTATCCTCCGTATAATTTTTAGGAGGTGAAGTGAAATGCTCCGTTTTTTCAGCAGATACATGATAGAAAACATCACCCTGCTGAACGTTAGGGATCCGTTCTTTTTCCTCTTCCCTGGGATCTTCAATCGCGATTCCTTCTTTATTTTTAAAACAGATCTCATAAATCTTCCAGCCTGGCTGTACCACCGTTTTTCCCTTTGCGGTAAAGACTTCTCCCTGACATTCTGTCTTCACGACAGTTTCCTGATAAATATGATCCTTGTCCATTGCCTCCAGAGTATGGATGGAGATCAGGAACAGAATATCCTGTTCTGAATCCCGCAGTTCTTTTAAATCTGCAGTTTCCAATTCCGCAGTTGGAATGATGGCATGGTGATCAGTAACTTTTTTACTGTTCAAAACACGGGATACATCCGGTGTTCCCGGCTGATCAAAAGGGCCGAGCAGCTGATATTTTTTATGGATCAGGCAGACGATTTTTCTGGCTGTCGCTTCCATATCTTCTGTAAGATAAGAACTGTCTGTCCTTGGATAAGTGATCAGTTTTTTCTCATATAAATTCTGTGCAGCCGTCAGTGTCTGCTGTGCAGTCATTCCATAAATCCGGTTTGCTTCCCTCTGGAGTGTTGTCAGGTCATAAAGCTTCGGTGGTTTTACTGTCTTCTCCGTACTTTCCACAGATACCACAACTGCATCTTTCCCCTCGCAGTCATTTCTGATCCTTTCTGCTTCTTTTACATCCTGAATCTTTTGTTTGACAGCTTTCATCCCGTCACAATCCAGTTCCACGTTAAAATACTTTTCCTTCTGGAAAGCGGAAATCTGCGCAGCCCTTTTTACTAACATGGCAAGAGTAGGCGTCTGCACCCGTCCAATGGTCAGTTTTTTATAATACTTCGAGGTAAATGCACGAGTGGCATTCATTCCAACCAGCCAATCTGCTTTTGCCCGGCAGACAGCAGCTTCTGCCAGATGAAAATACTCATTACCGTTTTTCAGCTGTTCCATTCCCTCACGGATGGCGGAATCCTCCATCGAACTGATCCATAACCGTTTTACCGGTTTTGTACTTCCAGAAAAGTCATAGACCCACTTAAAGATCAGTTCCCCTTCCCTTCCGGCATCACAGGCATTGATCACATACTGAATATCCGGGCGGTTAAGCAGACGTTTCAGGATATAAAACTGATCCTTTTTATCATCAGAAACGGTAAGTTTCCAGTCTGCCGGAAAAATAGGCAGATCCTCATAGTTCCAATTTTTGTATTTTTCATCATATGCATCCGGCGGCAGTAATTCCACCAGATGTCCCAGACACCAGCTGACAATACATTCATTCCCTTCCAGATATCCTTCCTGGCTTTTGGTAGCTCCGATCACCTGTGCAATCGTTCTTGAGACACTCGGTTTCTCTGCAATGACTAAATACATATCAAATTCCTCCTTTATGACACCCGATCCGGGAGATAGTAAAAGTTCTCCCGGATCAGAACAAATTATTCTTTTCTGTTTCCTTCTTCGTCACGTTCATCTACGGTTTCCAATCCATCACCCAGCTCCAGCCCTTCGGAATCATCGTTTTCTTCCTGTTCTTTCTTTTTTCGGATTTTTAGATAATAGTAGGCACCTGCACCTGCTCCGGCCAGAAGCAGGATGCCAAATAATCCTGCCATATTTTGTGATGGTTTGGATTCTTCGGTCCCTTTTTCCTCAGGCTTTGTTTCCTCAACAGTTTCATTTGTCTGCTTTTCTGTTTCTTCTAACACGATAGAAGGCTGGTTTGACGAATTTTCAGTTGTCCCCTCACTATCCAGAAATTCCTGCAGGTCGTTCTCGTCAATCTGCGACAACATATACACATTCTCTGTATTGGCACTCCGGTCAATTACCAGATAGAATGTATTATTATTTTTTGTCGTAATCGTCAGGAATTCCTTTGTAGAATCTTCTGTAATGTCATCCTCAAGCTGTGCATTACCTGGGGTAGAAAATGCAGTATCTGACGATTCTTCTAAAACAGCTTCTTCCTCTGCATTCTGTTCCTGCCCGGTATCTGATGTCGATGATTCCGTAACAGCTTCCGCAGCTGTTTCTGCAGCTCCCGGATCTACATATGCGAATGCTGTCATTGACGTACCGACCATCATTGCAGCTGCAAGAACTGCAGCCGCAAGCTTTTTACTCAATTTCCTGTTCCTGATCATTTGTTTCATCCTCGCTTTCTGTATTTGATTCTTTTTCTGAATTGATAGCTTCGTGATCGCTGACTTGATCCTGATTTACCCGGAAAGTTACACTTCCATCCTGAATTCCATCAAGAAATGCCAACAGATCGGTTCGATCCATCTTTAAGGAGCGGATGCTTCGGATCATTTCGTTTTCTTCTTCCTCTTTCAGAGCAGTTTTCATCCCTTTCAGATATTTCTGAAGTTCTGCGATCTTTGCTTCCGTCTTCTCAATTTCATCCAGATATCGTTTGATGCGCTTATTCATGTTTGTCACCCCCTTATGGCAGTCTTCCAAAGCACATGAAATGTTGCTGCCAGTAACTGCTGTTTATGTTTGCGTATTGAACCGGATCTCCGCAATGGATCATCATTCCGTTTCCCACATAGATTCCGATATGAGACGCTCCGGAAGTAGCATAAGTTCCCTGGAAAAAGATAAGATCTCCTGGCTTTGCTTCTGCAGGTGAGACATAAGTACACTTACCGCGAAGCCCTTCCGCTGTCATCCGGCCATAATTCCATCCGTTTCCACAGTGGTTGATCACATAGGACACAAAACCGGAACAGTCAAAACCGGATGGGGAATATCCGCCCCATACATATGGCACGCCCAGATATTTTTCTGCTTCCCGGATCATACGTGCAAATTCTTCATCTTCCAACGCCTCCGGCGGGATTGTATAGTCCATGCCGCCCGATCCTCCGGAAATCGTAGTTGTATCCCATAGATAATTCCGATTTCCATAAGTTGTGTTCAAAGCGTTATAAAGGATCAGCTGTTCCTCATCCAGAAGTTCTCTGACGACAGCATCCAGCCCTTTGTTCGTCAATGTGACATAAAGGATCCTTTTCGTAGTGGTATTTGTGACAGTTACCTCATTCTCCCCGTTATCATCTGCCAGATAACATTCCCAGGTCCGGTGTCCATGTGCCAGAGCAGAAGCGTGGTCTGCGTAATAGACATCAAAATCAACACCGTAACGGGCAAATGCACCGGTATCCTCTACGGTATATTCCACACCATTCATCACAACCTTGGTTCCAATCGGTACGATGGGATCCGAAGCATCCACTGCCAATGTATGATTGGCTGTCGGATAAACTCCGCTGGCTGTCGGGCCTCCGGCCCACTGTCCGCAGCAAATGCTGCAACTGCAATATCCACTGGTTACGACCTGTCCGATAGATTCTCCCACACGTACCGTCCTGGTTTCTGTCACTGTTTCCGTTTTTCCTTCTGTATGAAGGGCATATTGGTTACGAAAAAGAGTGTCGATTTCTGATTCCACGTCTTCATAGGTCCAATCTCCGTATTTTGCAGTGAGATAGGAGATGAGATGATACGGATTGTGTGTGATTTCTCCAAGATTGTATTGGTATTCATCATATCCCGGATGCGTAGATTCCATCTGATTGATCTGATTGTTCAGGGCATTCTCCAGTGCTGCATAAGCATTTTCTGCCGCATAAATATCTTCATCCGAACTGGGATAAGTGGTAATGCCGATCACAGATCCACTCCCCTGTATCGAAGCACTGCAGCTTCCAAAGGATACGGCGATGAGTAAAAAAATCAGGCCAAAGATGCCCAGTCCTGCAAATACTGCACGATTTTTTCGGATGATATCCTTTAGGGCAATCTTGGCCTTAACTGTCGCATTCTCGATGCCTCCAGCTGCAACTGTTCCCTGGGCCGTTCCGGCTGCATGAGCGCCGGTCCTGGCTGATCGGTAAGCTTCCTTGTATCGTTTTCTTTGAAAGAAGCGGTTTAGGATTGATTGTCGTTCCTTCTTTTTCTGATTGGGATAAACATTAGGTTCTTTCTGATCCGGTGTAAATCGAAGGCTTTCTTTCTGGATTTCCTCTTCCCGGTATACCTTTCTTCCCGAACGGTCTTTTGAAAGCCGATATCTGTTATGTAGCTGCCTGAATACAGAAGCAGCTCGTCCAGAAGAATGCTCTAAAGCACCGGCTCCTTCTACCGCTGCATTATCATCCCAGTCTTCCTGCACCTTATTTCTCATATAATCCGATACTACAGTACCCGCAATGTCAGATCCCCTTTTTCTGATTCCCAGCCCGGAACCACGGATCATTCCATTTCCTTCACCATCAAAAGAAAGTTTTCTGGCTTTTGCCTGTTCCTTCGTTAATTGGATTTTTTTCTGCTTCTTTTTCATGGATGACTGCCCGTTCTGCAGATCATCCCCTTCCGGAATCATTTCATGGTCCCGCAACCGATCCTGATATCTTCGAGACTTGATCTTTGCTGATACTGTGCGTTCTGAATGGATTGGATCCTCATCTCTAAATTCTTGCCCTGAAACAGGATCCTGAATTTCCTCGTTTTCTTTCTGTTCCAGAGATTTCTGTCGAAGGGAAGAATATCTTCGGATTCTCATTTTCTTATTTGCTGCAGCATTGACAGATTCTGCATCATTTTCCAGACCGTGAGACTCTTTTTCTTCCATCCCATCTTTTTTAAGAGGGCGGTCACGGCTTCTTTCGTCAATTTCCCGTACCGAGCCGTCCCGAAGATTTACTTCTGTAAGTCCTTCTTTTGTCATTTTATTTACAACTTTATCTCTGGCTTTATACTCTTTTCCGGCCACCTTGTTCACCTCCTTCCTTTCTGTAAGCGATTATCTTTTGGAAAGATACCACTGTTCCCATTTCTCCAGGATCTTCCCGGCATCTGCGCCGCACATTGCGCATTCTCGTATATCTTCCAGCATTTCGTAAAAGATCCGTTCCTGTTCCGGTAAGTTATCTTCCGCAAGCATCAGACGAATCTGACGGTGCATTTCCTCTCTATCTGTCTTTTTTCTTCCTTTCATCCATTCGGTCTCCTTTCAAATAAAAAGACCGTCCACTGTTAACAGGAGACGGTCTCAACCATTGTTTCATCTGATTATTCTTTTTCCTTTCTTTCTTCCACCTCTTCCGGCTTGGTCGTCATCAGAGAATAAAGCCTCAAGGTCTTATCAAACTTGTCATTAAAAGGAATGATGGTACTTCCATAAAAAAGAAGACCTTCCCCTTCTCCGGAATTTGTGACATAGGACAGCTGATGCGGTGAGATATTAAGCTGCTTTGCAAGTATCTGCCTGTCGCCGGCCGCCTGGTTAAGCATCAGGATAAAATCACTGTTTTCAAAGATATTTTCAATTTCCCGGCTTGCCAGAAGATCCTTGATATTTTGTGTGATCCCGGTTGGGATTCCTCCCCACTTCCTAAAACGCTTCCAAATTTCCACACTATAAGCTGCTGTCTGTTCTTCTTTCAAAAGCAAATGGAACTCATCGATATAATATCTGGTTGCTTTATGGCTTTCCCTGTTGATCGTAACCCGGTTCCATACCTGATCCTGAACGATCAACATGCCAAGCTTCTTCAAATTCTTTCCCAGCTCTTTAATATCAAAGCATACGATCCTGTTATTCAACTCCACATTGGTCTGATGGTTGAATACTTTTAAGGATCCATTGACATAGATCTCAAGAGCAGTAGCAATTCTCTGTGCCTGTGGTTCTTTCTGCTGTCTAAGACATTCGTACAGGTCTCCAAGGACCGGCATGTTTTCCGGTTTCGGATCAGAAAAATAGTTCTGATACACCAGTGGAAGGCAACGGTCAATGACTGATTTTTCTTCTGCTTCAATTCCATCTCTGCTTCCCATGATCAGTTCACAGAGAGACAGGACAAAATCAGATTTCACACCAAGAGGGTTATCATCCTCCGAGTAATCCATGTTAATATCCATCGGATTGATATAATCATGGCTGGTAGGAGAGATGTGTATTACCTGGCCGCCCAGGGCATGGACCAGTGGATAATATTCCCCTTCCGGATCTCCAATGATGATATCATCCTGGGTAACAAAGAATGCGTTGGTGATCTCTCTCTTCGCTGCAAAAGACTTTCCGGATCCCGGCGTACCGAGGATCAATCCGTTCGGATTTTTTAACCGTTTCCTGTCTGCCATGATCATATTGCTGGAAAGTGCATTCAGGCCATAATACAGGGATTCTCCTTCCATAAATAATTCCTGGGTGGTAAAGGGTACAAAAATAGCGGTACTGGTCGTAGTCAGTCCGCGGTTGATCGTGATATGGTTTACACCCAGAGGAACACTGCTCATCAGTCCTTCCTCCTGCTGATAGTCCAGTCTCCAGAGCATGCAATTATATTTCTGCGCAATTCCGGCAGTCTGAAGGATCGCATTATTCAGTTCCTGTTTTGTTTTTGCCGTATTTAAAACAAGTATCGTGACCAAAAACATTCTTTCATTCCTGGACTGCAGATCTTCCAGAAGGTGTTTTGCACCTCCCCCGTATGTATTCAAATCAGATGGGATGATATCCATATCATAGCCGGATCTTACCGCTTTTTTCTGTTCTTCGATCTTCATCCGGTTAATATCCGTCAGTTTGCTTTTCACCATCTTGATTGCTTTCATCTGATCTACAGACTGAATATGGAGATTGATGATAAGGTTTTTATCCATATCCAGAAAATCAGCCAACATCTTATCCGTAATCTCCGGAGCCAGGAGCTGCAGGTAGGAGACTGCCCCTATGGTATTTCCCATCTCGAAAGTTTTTCCATCCCGGAATACAAAACTGGTAGGAGCTACATAATCCTTTGTCGTCAGACCGCTGTAGATCAGAGAATCATAATCAAACCGGAAATCTGACAGTTCTTCCGGATTGAATGTCTCATACAAAATCTTCAGCCGTTCTTCCCCATTTAAACTTACTGCCGGCACTCCAAGAACTTTGAAATTATTCAGGATATCCGTTTCGATCCTTTCAAGCTTTGGCCTTGCTTCCCGGATATTTTTTGCCTCAATGGAAAAGGTGATATATTTATCCTTGACCAATCCATTATTTCCTTTTGCTAACTGCCGACGCAGCATCCTGGCATATTCCATACGGATTTCATCAAAAGCATCATTTGCAGGACGGATCCGGATCACTTTTTCAAATTCTTTCATATTGCTCTTATGGTTGATAAAACTCAACTGAAAGTGGATACTGCTGTCAAAATAATTCAGAAAATCGCACCAGTTTTCAAAGATTGCGTTCTTATCCTCATTCTGTGCCAGCTGATAATTGATATCCGAAAAACGGATTGTTTTGGAATAATATTGGTCCTTTACCCTACAGATTCCATCTCTGGCCATTTCTTTATAAGCAATCGTCTTCTGGGCGCTGATTCTTTTTTCCTCCTTCTTTCGGATCGGCTTTGAAACAGTTCTTTCCTTGTTGGTATTTGTTTTTTTCTTTTCCTTCTTTTTCTCCAATTTGGATGCTTTCGCCGCTTCCTTTCTGGCCTTACGTTTCATTCTTTTTTCCAGATATCTTTTTCTATTCTTTTTTTCTGCCAACCGTCTTCACCTCCTTTGGTTTTTTCTCCTTTGTTGCCGAAACGGACAGATCCATCTCATATGCATTTTCCGTTTCATATTTTCGGATTGCCGGACGCAGCCAGCGAACTCGAATCACATGTAGCAGAACTTCTTCCAGATGCATGCCGTCTTTCTCATACATAGCAAATAAGAAGGCCGGCAGCATGAGCAGTATCATGATCGTAGCTGCAGTGCTGTTTCCCAGGACTCCTCTTGTCAGAAAATACACCGGAATTCCTATAGCTGCACCGACACCGATACAGATGAGCTGCCTTTTGGTAAGATTAAAAGCTACTTTGTTTTTTACTTTTGTCAGGTCTTTTGGAATACTGACATATGCCATTTCCCATTTCTCCTTTCTCTAAGATTAGTGTAGACATTTGTTAAATGCCGAAACCCATTGATTTTACTGGGTTTTCTTGCTTCGTTTATATAAATTTTCTCTCCGCAAATGGTATAATAGAAGTACCACCAACCACCACACACATCTACGGAGGAGAAAATTTATGGCTACTAAATATCGTCAGATTTCTTTAAAAGATACATTTTCAGATTGCCAGGACATGTTTATAGAAGACACGCCTTCCTTCTTCCATCTTCTGGATGAGCATTTCGATATAAACGAATTCATCCCTTCTGTCTTTACCAATGCTTTCTATCAGCACCTTGGTCGTAACAGGGTTTATCCTTTATCCGGCTTTCTTTCTGCTCTCATCCTTCAGAAGATTTTTTCTATCCCTACAGATTCGCTGCTTATTCTTTTTCTGTCCCTCTGTAAGGAACTTCGCCATTTTTGTGGCTTTTCCAAGGTCCCCGATGCTCCTCTGTTCACCAGATTTCGGCAAAATTTTGAACCCTATATTGAACTTATGTTCCGGCAAATGGTCGATTTTACGGAGCCAATCTGCCAACTCATCGACTCTTCCCTTGCTCAGATCCTTACCTTTGACACCTCTGGTGTTGAGCTCTTTGTTAACGAAAACAATCCCAAAACCCTCAATGCTCTGATCAAACGCTTAAAATCTTTTTATAAAGACAAACCCGAGGTGGATCCTTACAAGATGGCATACGGGCTTATGCCTTCACAGGCTGCTTCCTGTCCTGATGCAAAGCAGATGTATATCAATGGGCATTTCTGCTACGCCGATAAATTCGGTATCCTCACGAATGGTCTTGGTATCGTCAGGGACATCGTATTCTTTGATGATGATTTCAAGGCTGCCCATCCGGAACTTCCTGTTGAGAAAAAATCGGATTCCCCGGACGAGGATAAAACCATCAGTGACTCTGCCGCTTTAAAGCCGGTTCTCTCTGACTTTTTTTCCGCGCACCCTACTTTTCATCCGAATACTTTTTTGGGAGATGCCGCCTTTGATTCTGCTGACATTTACGGCTTCCTGAAAAATGACTTTGGATTCCAGAAAGTACTGATCCCATACAACCCGCGTAACGAAAGTCCTCTTAAGAAAGTGGGCTACAATGAATACGGATATCCCACTTGCCCTAATGACCCCCTGCTGGCCATGAAGTATTGTGGCATTACGAGTGAAAAAGGGCGTTCCGACCGTATCAAATGGTGCTGTCCTAAAGTTCGCATGAAAAACGGACAATGGATCTGTGAGTGTGAACATCCTTGCAGTACAGCTAAGAAGGGCAGAACTACTTACACCTATGAAAACATGGAATTTCGCATGTTTCCGGGGATTCAACGTGATACCATTGAATGGGATGCCCTCTATAAAATAAGAACTTCCATAGAAAGAGCCATCAACCACTTCAAAACCAATATGTGCATTGCTGGTAAGCACACCAGAAACCATGCAACCACGAAAGCAGATGTTTTTCTTGCCGGAATTGCCAGCCAACTTACCGTGATTGTTGCATTTCGCATGAACTGTCCAGAGTATATCCGGAGTTTAAAACCACTGGTTGCCTGAAAAAGTATTCAATTATCATAGTTCTTAAATCTGAGGGCTAAAAGTGCGCCCCAAAATCTGACATTTATGTCATTCCGGAATTTTTCTGGATACTGACCTTTTTTCTCCTTACCTATGGGCGCTCTGTATACGTCCATCTGCTGGCAAGAAATCATTTAACAATTAACTACTAAGATTAGTGGGCATTAAAAATTGACTTGCTGAGAGTCCCTGTCTTAAACAGGCTGAAGCACAGGACCACTGTATAAGCCATGACTCCAAACAATGAGGAGCTTAAATTATCCGAATACTGGATGCCCGCTACCAGTACGGAATAGATTGCCACGCATACCATCATCAAGAATGCCTGGAATGCAAGGGCAAATAAGCCTCTGAAATAGTTTGTTCCGATCTGCCCCCATTCACGGTTCGTCATGGTGGCAAATGGAATCGGAGCGACTGAAGTATAAAGATAGATCTCAATCATACGGCCATACAAAATAACCGTTATGAGAACACTCATGATTTTCATACCAAAGCTGACGATCAAGGTTTCCAACACCAGTACGACCAGTTCTCCAATTTCCATGGATTCTAAAGTCGCATCCAGATCTGTCAGGACCGAACTAATATCAATAGCGGTACTTCCGCTGATCAGTCCTGCGGCTGAACTGACCACACTCTGTCCGACATCGAAGACAGCCATCGTGATCGTAAATGTATTGCTCACCAGATACACTGCAATCCACATCTTTACGAAATACTTAAAAAACATCCATGTATCAATGTCATGCATATTATTCTTCTCTGTGATCATTGTGATCAGTTCGTAGCACAAGACAAATGTGATGATGATCCCGGCAATCGGCAGGATCACTGTGTCGGATAGTGTCTCGATCATACTGAAAATACTGCTGTTCCAGCCTTGGGGAGTCTGTCCAACCTGGGCCGCAATTTCACCTGTTTTTTGGTTTACATCTGTAAACATACGGTCCAGATTGGAATGAATGACCCCCGACAGGAGTTCCCTCATCCATTCTTCAATCGCATCAAAAATCTGGTCGAACATGGATTTCTACTCCTTTCTCCTAAAATAAGCCGCTTAACAGAGGGATCAGCTGAGTTCCAATCAGGATTACACCGCCGCCGCTCATCAGCTGTTTGATTCCCTGGCTCTTAGCGCCAGGATTGTCATTCCCATATCCTTCCATCAGATTGATGACTCCCCAAACACCTAAGCCTGCGCCGATCGCTACAACCAATGTCTGCAGAATTGTAATTGCACTACTGAAAAATGCCATTTTGTTTTCTGAACCAACGCTGTTTTTTATGGCCTGCCAGCGTTTTTTCTCTCCTTTCCCTTTTATTCAGGCCTCTTTTTACTGCTATCTACCCACAGGGTGAACGAATTTTAACATTCATGTTTTTTACTCCTTGATCTGTTCCATAACCATTTGTAAAATTCTCCAGCTTACTCCAAATACATAAATTGAAAAGTCTTCAAGCTGCTTTCTGCCGTAGTCATCAAATGAGATTCTCTTCATCTCATGCCAGACCCGCCTCTTGTGATACGGAAGATCAGAAATATACATACAACCAATCTTCGCCTGCATATCTGAAAAAATATCTTTCAAAACATCACCCCATTCATCAATAAAACATAGGAAAAGCGGTCCATCTGGAAAGACGAACCGCCCAAAATATAAAGTATTAAGTTGTGATCCCTTCTTCTGAAACATCATACTCATATAATTCGAACTCTGTATTTGGTGAGAATACCAGCCTATGTTCCAGATACTCTTCAACATCAAATGTATTCTTCTTGTCATAATCGGCCAGTTCTTTATACCGTTTATGTTTTGTAATATCATACTTGTTGCTAAGAAATGGTCTGACACCCCGCAGCTGCAGGATACACTTGTTTCCATCCATCACCGCCAGCTCATCCCGACTCATCAGTTCCTTACCGGTTTTTTGATAATTCGTACCATATGACGGGCTCTGACCTCTGGTATCAGAAGTGTTATAAAGATCAATGGTTTCCTTTCCAAGAGTTTCCGAAATTTCCTTCAAGGTTGAACTTTCTTTTCCTCCCAGAAAGAGCATCGTATCATGAGGTAAGGTTCAGCACATCCTTTGCAGGACTTGCATCCCCTCCCTCCCAAACCGCACGTACACCTTTCGATGTATACGGCTTTCCGCTTATTATATTTGCGGTATTAAGAATGAATCAATTTATGACATTCGGGGCATACCACAAGAGTTTTCCGTCTCCTTTTGCGCATAAGGAGTACCCACTCCGTATTGCCCTTTAAGTCTTTTAGTTTCTTTACTTGATGGATTTCCAGATTTCTGCAATCCTTTCCACAAAGTTCACAGGTATGGCGTTCCACTCTCTGTTTCAGAGTGTTGGTTTTAGCGTATTTTGAGAACTGCGGAAGTTCGCTCACATTGTCAAACTTCGTAGCTGATTCTTTTCGCTTAAACCCGTCTCTGTAAAAGGTTGTGGTTTTCCTTCCTGCTCTGGTATCGTATGCGATTGTAAACAGTCCTCCAACGCAATATCTGCGCTTGATTTCGTGAACATTTGTTTTATACTTACAGGCAAATGTCTTGTACATACTGTACTTCATAAGATTGGCGAATCTGCCTATCTTAAAGGAATCATTTGCTATGGCATAGTAGTTATAAAGTCCACGAACTTCCGCATTATATCTTGCCAGAATCTCTATATCGCTTTGGTTTACCAGTTTTCCCCTGTGTAGGGCTACAAATCTTTCTTTTCCATTTTCGTTAATCTTGATTTTGATTGCATGATATTCCAGTAACTTTCCCACCCATTTTTCTCTGGGTACAAGTAATTTCACCACTCCTGCATTGCTCCTGATTTTGTATCCTCCTGCGGATTTCTTTAAATCCTGACTTCTGGATACCGTAATGTCGTAGCCTAAAAATCTGGCTCTGTCTCCTGTATGTGTAACCTTCGTTTTGGTTTCGGACATTTCCAAATCCAGTTCTTCCCTGAGGAATCTGCCGACATCAGCTTTCATCTGTTCTGCGTCCGCTTTGCTCCCAATTACCCCAATAATGAAATCATCAGCGTAACGGGTGTACTGAATCCGTTTATACGTCTCATCTAAAGGTTCGGTAGGAGTTAGTTGTCGTGCTTGCTTTTCAAGCGTTTTCAAATGCTTATTGCGTTCCCAGCGTTCTTCTGGAGATAAATCCTCCCACTTCTTTTTGCCCATACATCTGTAATAGGATGCCTTTTTGACAACTTTATTGTAGTCGGAGTTCATTTGTTTCTTCTTTCCTCGGTTATATTTCTGTGCGTATTCTTCCATAAATTTGTCTAATTCATGGAGATATACGTTCGCAAGCACTGGACTGACACCAGACCCCTGCGGTACACCGCTATATGTCCGATTGTACGTCCATTGCTCCATATATCCTGCTTTTAGGAATTTCCAGATAAGTTGTAGGAACATTTCATCATCAATGCGTTTTCTCAGCAATCTGATGATTGTGTGGTGATTAAAACTGTCGAAGCAGGCGTGTATATCACCCTCAACAAACCAGTTCGTTCCCGTAAAGGTTTTCTGAATCTGGTATAATGCTGTCTGACAGCTTTTGTTTGGTCTGAACCCATGAGATGTTTTCTTAAACACAGGCTCATAAATGCTTTCTAAAATCATTTTCACTACTTCCTGCACCAGTTTGTCATTGCCCGACTGGATTCCCAACGGGCGCTTTTTATTGCTGTTTTTCTTAGTAATATATTCCCTACGTGCAGGTTTTGGCAGGTAACTTTTATCTCTCATGGATTCAATAATCCTTTGGATTCTTTCGTCACTCATGCCATCAATGGTAGTTCCATCTGCACCGGCGGTCATACTGCCTGTGTTTGCATATATGTTTTTATATGCAAGCCAGTAGAACTCTGGATTGTACAGATTCCGATATAATCTCTGAAACCTGTAAGATTCATTCTTTGACTTTTCCGTCAAACTACTTAATACTTGGATTGGATTTCTCAATGCCTCTCGCACCGTCCTTTCATATCGTATTAGTAAATAAGCTGCTCCCCTTCGCCATGTGAACGTCATTAACGTCTCGGACTACTATGGGAGCTGTGTGACCATGCCCGTTACCGAGTTTAGGTCATCCCCAGTTAGTATTTATAGAATTAGCGTTTCGTGTTGTCGGCACCGACTTTCGCCATTTACCCGCTGTCTTGCGGTTGTCCTTCCATGAGTATCGCTTGCTTTCATAACTGCGAAATGAAACCAACATGGAATGGCATACGTTTCAATCCTTTTCGTATGCGGAGTGCGGATTCCCCCACTCTGGCTATCGTTCAGGCAGTTTAGCTTTATACCTCATACACGAATTTTTATTCTTGAATTTTCAGATACACAGGATTAGTACCTTATCATTCAGACTCTCGTCTATTGACAAGAGCGACAACATGCTACACTCCCCTTCGGGTTTCCCCTCTCGGATAAGTTGTAGAATAATAGGTTGTGATTTTTCATCACTTGATACTTTTACCTACTGCTTGCTAAAGGCAGTATTCCATAAATACCACGCCGCCGAATTTATAATGCGCTGGCGACTTCTGGGCGCACGCAGTTCCCAAGAATTGTCTCTGCCGCATCTTTATAAATCGTTTTCAGCTGGCTTTGAGACTGCAGGATGATCGATGCAGAAATTTCCCTGCTTCGGATCGTAGCAATCAACTTATCAAACTTCGGAATCTGACCAATATTACTGAACTCGTCCAATAATAACCGGACATGATAGGGAAGTCTTCCTCCATATTCATCGTCTGCTTTATCGCAGAGCAAATTAAATAACTGTGAGTACATGATAGCTACAAGAAAATTAAAGGTGTCATCTGTATCGGAAATGATAACAAACATTGCTGTCTTTCGGTCTCCCAGAAGATCCAGATCCAGTTCATCATAACTGGTCAATTCTCTTAACTCCGCAATATCAAATGGGGCAAGTCTGGCACCACAGGAGATTAGGATTGACTTTGCCGTCTTCCCTGCCGCCAGCTTATATTTACGATACTGCCGGACTGCAAAGTGCTCCGGATTTTCCGCCTCCAGCTCGTCAAATAACTCATCCACTGCATTCTTAAATTCTTCATCATCTTCCCTGGCCTCACTGGCATTGATAAATTCCAGCAGAGTAGAAAAGTTCTGTTCCTCCTCTGGTGCTTCATACCAGATATAACCGATCAGTGCAGTATACAAAAGCCTTTCAGCTTTGACCCAGAAATCTTCCGTAGCTTTTTCTCCTTCCCCTTTCGTGTTGGCAATGATCGTATTTACCAGCTTCAGGATATCTTTTTCACTGTGGATATAGTGAAAAGGGTTATAATGCATGGATTTACTGAAATTGATGGTATTGAGCACCTTAATCTGATATCCGTGCTTTACAAGCATATTCCCACATTCCACAATGATTGTTCCCTTTGGATCGGTAACAACATAGGATACTTTTTCCGGCATCTGCATCAGGTTCGGCTTCACATAAAATCTTGTTTTACCGGACCCAGATCCGCCAATAACGATCACATTTTTATTCCGGGCATATTTTGGTGCTTTCGGACGGCTGTTCATAGTCAGCCGTTCTGTTTCTGTCAAAAGAATGTTATTCTCAAAGACAGGATCCATGAACGGTTCTATATCCTTTGCATTTCCCCAACGGGCAGAACCATATTCCTCACCCTGCCGGAACTTTTTTGCATGCTTTCCCCGATAAAGGATCACCAGCTTAAAGATGACTGCTGCAATTACACCTGCCGTCAGATCATTCAAATGAAAGCTGGGAAACCAGCTTGTAAATGCCAGTGGGAAATTCATCAGCATGGTTCCCAGTCTTTGGATCATACTTTTCCCAATGCAATGCCGGAACAACCAGGCTCCTTTGTCTGCTATATAAAACACGAACAGATATGGAGCATTCATCAAGATCAGACGTGGAAGAGAAGTTGTTCCAATCCAGGATTTCACGGATCCTTTCAGCTTGACTGGCAATCCTTCTTTCTGTTGTTTCATCGTTCCTGCCCCCTGTCTTTCTGTCTGGTCTTGATACGTTCCCGATGCTTTGCCAGCCGCTGGATTGTTTGCTGCAATTTTTTTCTTACGGAAGGTTTCTTTGCCTTATTCATAGTCACTCCGGTATATTCTCGGAAGGCTGCCGTCATCACATCTACATCTTTTGCCCGGAAAAAAACCAGATATTTCGGGGGCGTGACACTGTTATCCCTTTTCAGGCTGTAATCAATCCCATACTTTCTTGCTATCCTGTCAAAAGATTTAATATTATCGTCTGTAATCAGGATATTAGTCAGTTGAGCTCCTTTTGCCATAAGATTCTGCATGGTCTGTTTCCCTTTCGGCGCCTTTTTCTCCTGTCGCAGCTGTTCTTTTCTTCGGCCTTTTTCGTTTGCTTGTCCATTTTTTTCTGCCTGTTTGACCTGATCATGCTTTTGTTTTTTTCTGTCCAGATCATTCAGACTCTTTCGCATAACAGCTTTTAAAACACTGGCTGTCATCCGGCTGCATTGGACACAAAGACTGATCGTTTTTTCATTTACTTCTTCCTGCAAGCTTTCACCTCCTTGTCAGTAGCTCCCAATTCACGATATAAAGCTGCAATGCAATATCCTATACATGGAAAGTGCTGTCCATAAGGGCAGCCTTTACAGTTGCCCGGCTCATGCGGGATGTCTTTTTTCTTTTCTTTTGTTACCAGATAGCGGCACTGTTCTTCTTTACACCCTCCTTTTTTCCACCAGTAGCAATATCTGCAGGACCAGGGTTTGTCCTTTTGATATTTCCGTCCGGGAAGTGCCGCTTTCGGATCGGTCACTAATTTTCTGTTCCCCATAATCCTGTTTTCCTTTCTGTTACAAAATAGGAGAGTGATCACCGGAATTTCCGGCACTCCACTCTCCCTTATCTGTTTATTTCTTAAGTTTCTTTAACAGAGCAGCTGCTCCTGCTCCCGACAAGCTGATACCTAGCAATATGAACCATAACAGAACATTTTGAGAATCGCCTGTTTTTGGAGCATCTACGCTTGTTTTATCCTGTGGTGTTTCCGGTTCTTCAGTCGGAATAGCCTCATCTTTCATCACAACTTTCTGGATTTCACCGGTATCTTTCACCTCAAATGTTACATCTTCCGCAACCAGATAACCATCCGGAGCTGTTTCTTCGTGTAGGGTATAGGTTCCAATCGGCAGCATCTCAATATAGTGAGGCTGATCTGTAGAAGTCCAGCTTTCAACTATATTTCCTTCTTCATCAAGGATTGTCAGTTTCGCCCCTGGAAGTTCTTTACCGGCAACATCAGTTTTAGAAATTTCCACCTTAGTCACGTCATCTTTCATCTCGATCTTCTGAACTTCGGCAGTATCCTCTACTGTAAACTGAATGCTCTCCGCTGTCACATATCCCGGAGCTGGAAGTACTTCCGTCATGGTGTATGTTTTTCCAACCACAAGCTCCTTGATGATATGTGGCTCTTTCCCGGACACCCATTCATCGATCACATCTCCATTCTCATCAGTGACAGTCAGTTTTGCTCCCTCTACTTCTTTACCGTCTGTCAAAGAAGTCTTCGTAAATTCAAAAACAGTAGGTTCGTCTTCAAATGTAAACTCATAGGTGAGCTTTTCCTGATCTGTTTCTCCGGCTGTGAAAGAAAATTCTTTCTCTTCATCTGTTGATGCAAACCCTGGGGCCGGAACTGTCTCTTTTACCGTATAGGCGAATCCAATCGGAAGATCCGCTTCAAATGTCAGCTTACCATCTTTATCTGTTGCCTTTTCTTCGATTACAGTTCCTGCTTCCAAGATAACTTCACCGTCTCGATTTTTGATATCTTCCTTTGCAGACAGGGCAAATACAGCACCTTCCAGAACTCTGTCGGAATCCTTTTCTTTTTTCAGCACGGATACTTCTACTTTCTGACGGTTATTATGCCAGTCTGTAGAATAAGTTACTTCTGCGGTATTCTGATCCACATAGGTCAGATCGATTTCTCGTATCTTATCATCCAGAACAAATCCTTCTACAGTTTCTTTTTCCTTCACATAATACTTTCCAAGAGGAAGATCTGTAAGCTTTGCGATTCCGGAACCATCCGTGGTGATCTCCGCCACCAATTCATCCTTCTGATAATAATCCTCGCTGACGCCATCAGCTGCTTTGATATCTTCCAATGCATAAACTTCAAACGTTACGTCTTCCAAAGCACCCGTCACATATTCAAAGAGATGGCTGATCCAGTCTCCAATGACATCCAGAAGTGTAACATCCTCTAGAAACTCTCCCTTCTTATTGATGATCAAAGTTCCTGTCGGTACATCGTCTTTCATTTCAACCTTTTGGATCTCTGCCGTATCCTCCACGGTAAAAGTGATTTCTTCGGTTTTCAGATATCCATAAGGAGCCAGTTCTTCCCGTAATATGTAAGTTTCACCCACGGTAAGACGTTCGATAAGATGTTCTTCTCCTTTTACAGAAGTCCAGCTGTCTACCACATTTCCGTCCTTATCAAGAACAGTCAGTTTTGCACCTTCCAGTTCCTCACCAGTCGTAAGGTCTGTCTTTTTTACTGTGATTTTGGTTGGTTCATTTTCAAAGTCGGAAGTTAGTTCCACTACCGGAATTTCCTGCCCCTGATAAGCCGCTGATACTTCGATCACTTTGTCAGAGGATACATATCCATCCGGTTCTGATTCTTCCCTGATATAATACGTTCCAAAAGGAAGGTCATTCATAAATACAGCCTTTCCGTTTTCATCTGACAAGGCTTTTCCGATCAGGTGATCTGCTTTCACGATTACCTTTCCATGTGCAAGGATATCTTCTTTGGCATACAGACCAAACACAGCACCTGCAACTGCCGCCTGTGTTTCAGCATCCTTTTTCACTACAGATACTTCCACTTTCTGACGGTCATTCTGGAAAATAGCCTCTTGCTCGATCACAGGTGTATCCTGATCCTTGTAAGTAAATGTGACAGTCTGCACTTCCTCATTCAGTACAAAACCTTCCGGAGCTGTCACTTCCTTAACCTGGTAGCTTCCAAGCGGCAGATCAGAAAGGAACGCTTCTCCGTTTTCATCCGTAGTCACCGTTCCCACCAGATCTCCGGCAGCATACTCTAAAATACGGTTGCCTTCTGCATCTTTTTGGAAGTCGGCAGTATAAATGTTCTCTGCAGCATAAACTTCAAAGGCTGCTCCTGCCAGGTTCTCCACTTCGTAAACAAAGTCCTTGCTGAAACCGTCCAGCACTTCGCCCTGTTTTACAATCTTTAGCTGTCCTTTGACCGGATGATTCTCATAAACCACTTCAATGATCACATCCCCGGAAACACTGTCCACCTGGTAAGCGGTATCGGAATCCACTGCAATCTCAAAATAATTCTCATTTAATGTATAGCCGTGAGGCGCTGTGACTTCTTCTATCCGATAATGGCCGATCTTCAGATTTTGCGGCAGGATTAGATAGCCTTCCTCATCCGTAAAGAAAGAGGTATGAACGATTGTGGTTGGATAGGTTGTGACCTGTTCTACATATTCTTCATTGTCCAAATCGTAAATCCTAAATTCCGTTCCCGCTCTAAGAACTGCCTTTTTCGTCTCATCATCCTGTTTGATGATCTTTAGCTTTGCCTCAAATT
>OLQE01000186.1_pt1 | contig 56697 bp, 47 predicted proteins | sample 1643161 | NCBI WGS metagenome assembly OLQE01 (sample SAMEA3136650, study PRJEB25190) | human gut metagenome
GGGTGGGCTTCCACCTGCCGCCCACCATCACGTCAAAGGTTTCTCCACAGTGCAGCCCGCCGTAGTAGTCTGCCAGATCAAAGCGGATGTCGTAGCGGTCTGCCTGCTCATCAAAGATCAATGCACCCTGTTTCATAGGGCCGTCCTCCTTTCAGATTTTCCCGGTCGCCATATCATGGGCCACAAGGGAAGAATAGTAATTCCCAATCGTGGACGGGGCATTGAACAGCGCCGCCCGTAGATACTGCTTGATGTTGCGGATTTCCGTGGTGTTCTTGTTCAGGCAATCCAGCACAAAGCGGATGTGTTCGCTGTCCAGCTTCATAAACTTGGATTTCACCAGCTCCGCCGGATAGTCGTCACCGGCAACACGGATGGTCTTGCGCCGGGTGCAGACGGTTTCAAGGATCAGGTCTACAATCTCGTCCAGACGGTCGCCGTCATAGGGCAGATCGGCTTTCAGAATGTCATAACTGATGTTGTCCTTGATGATTTCCTCATACACCCGGTATGCCTCGTTCGCTTCCTTTCGCTTCCGTTCCGGCGGCTGTGCCGCCCTGCCCTCCGCAGGAGAGGGGTTTGGGGAAAGGATAGGAATGGAATGGGTACTTGATGGTTCAGTAGTTAATGGGTCTTTAGTTTGTATATCTTTATTTAATTGCGTTGGATTTCCCGATACCGGGTTTTCCGACGTTGGATTATCCGATGTTGGATTTTCCAACACCGGGTTTTCCAATCCCGGCTGTTCTTCCTCCGCTGCCTCTGGCCGGGGCTGCGGCTGTTCGTAGATGGTATAAACCATGTCGGCCATCTTGCCCTTGCCGTCCCGGTTCTGCTGGCGGGTGATATACCCGGCCTTTTCCAGCTCCCACACCGCCGTCCGTATGGCGTCGATGCTTTCCCGGTTGATAAGGGACAAGCCTTTCAGCGTATAGTCCCAATTTTCCGGCAGGGACAGCATTTGCGAAAGCAGGCCCTTGGCTTTCAGGGACAGGTCTTTGTTCCGCAGGTGGTGGTTGGACATCACCGTGTAGCCCCGGTTTTTCTCCACGCGAAAAACTGCCATCTCGTCGTCAACTCCTTTCACTTGGAATTTCACCGCGTCAAGGGCGGTGAGCTTGCCCGGCTGGTAAGGGCACTCTGCGTAAACGCAAAACTGATATTTCCAGTCGGGACGGTAAAAGCGGCAATCGCCGCAATCCTCCGGCGCTCCGGCGTCGCCGCTGTCAAAGTGATCTGCTCCCGGCCTCTGCTGCATGAGCTGTTCAAAGGCCCGGTCGCCGCCGGATGTAAAATACATGGCGTCGCCTCCTTTCTGGTTTTGTGCATAAAAAATGGCGTACCGTGAAAACGATACGCCGGACACCAGAAAACGCCCCGTGATCGGCTGGGAAGCCGTCAAAAGGCGTTTTCAGTGTGGTTATAGGGCTATTCTGTTTTTTGATGATAGTTAAAAAGTTCAGTGTTTATGCGGCTTTCAGGGATTTGTGTATATAAACATGAGGCCACCTCTTTTTCCATACAGATCAGCTTTGCCGGAATCCCCATGGCTTCTATCCTGTCCCAAAGCGCATATGTAGACCATTCTTCTGATTCATATAAAATTCCAATTCCCATCTTATAGTTCTCCTTCAACAAAGTTTTTCAAGCGTTCCGTCTGCGGCGCATCCAGACACTCCACAGAACCTTTCTCTACGATTTTTCCCTGATCCATAAAAAGGATATAATCGGCAAAATTCTTTAAAAACTTCAGTTCATGGGTGACAAAGATAAAATCTTTTCCGCTGCCTTTCAGCTCCTGAATGACCCTCAGCACTTCCCCCGTCAGGAGCGGGTCCAGCGCTGCCGTTGGCTCATCCAGAAAGATCATCTGGGGATCGGTCGCCAATGCCCGCGCGATCGACGCTCTCTGCGCCTGCCCTCCGGAAACCGCGTCCGGCTTCTTGTCCATCTCTGCCTCCAGCCGTACTTTTTTCAGCATAGTCTCTGCTTTCTGCTCTGCCTCGGGTCTGGGCATCTTTTTGATCTTGTTTAGTATCAACACGATATTTTCTTTTACCGACAGGTGGGGAAACAGATTGTGTTTCTGGAAGACGTAGCCGATTTCTTTCTGATATTCCTTTACCGCTTTTCCCTGAAGCAATGTTCCGTTCACCCATACAGATCCTTTTTCCGGCTTTTCCATTCCGGCAAGAAGCCGGAGAAGCGTGGATTTTCCACATCCGGATTCTCCTATGATCCCAAGGGCGTGTATGTCTTTCAATTCCAGAGAAAGATCGTCCAGAATCTTTCTGTCGTAATACTTGGATACATGCTCTAATTTAATTTCCATTTTCCAGTCTCCTTCCGATCAATTGTGCCAGTACAGACAGCGGGATCGTAATGATCAGGTACATCATCCACATCACCAGATACCCCTCCACAGATGCCCAGTTTTTGGAGGAGATCACCGTAAGCGCATAGGAGATTTCCGGCACGGAAACAATCTTCAGAAGAGCGGTCCCCTTGATGATTCCCGACAGATGATTGATCAGCGCCGGCAGCATCGGCTTGATCATCTGCGGAAAGATGATATACAGATATCTCTGCACTCCGGTAAAATGATACAGATCCATCACCACATATTGATCCTGGTCGATGACCGCCGCCGCGCTCTCATAGGAATTGGCTACATAAGGCATGGTATAGAGCGTCATGGCGGCTATTCCCAGCACAAGTTTATTGGAGATGCCGAGCATATTTCCAAACACATACACCATCAGAAAAACCATGACCAGCATCGGCGTCCCCATAATAATCTCCCGGAAAATGACGGCGGCAGCCCGCAGAAATTGCACCCGGCTCTTCAGCATCAGATAGAACAGAAAGCCGAATACCATACACAGCACCAGAGAGATCACACTGATATACAGAGTCGTCCAGAGGGCTTCCGGCAGCATCGTTTTCTCATCCAGGATCAGATGGTATCTTGGATGATCCGTAGTATACAGAAGTACGTATAAGATCAGCGCCGCAAAGATTGCAAAAGCTGCAAGATTCTGGAGCCATTTCGTTTTTGCCCGCATGTTTCCTTACACCTCCGGCACTCCGCCTTCCGGCGGATAGATCATATATTCCAGCCCTTTACTCTCGTCCTGAAGATACTCTCCGATAGCCTGATCGTACTTGTCTCCCGCTTCCATGTAGAATCCTCCGTCCTCATACATGGATTCCACAAAGGAATTCAGCTGCTCCAGCAGTTCCGTATTTCCCTTCTTTACTGCCATGGCGGACTGACTGTATTCTTTGATTCCCTCATACACGATGGTGGTATCCGCGTTGGCTGCGTGATCTCCAAGGATCGTGTTCGCGCCCACCAGCACATCCGCCGTATTCTGGTTGATCTCCATCAGCGCGCTTGCAATCTCCGTCACCTCTTCTACTTCCACACCGTATGACTGCGGAACGGATACGGAGATGGTTCCCGCAAGTCCTACCACGCGTTCTCCCTCGATGCCGAAAAATTCTTCCGGCGCCATCTCATTGGTCACATGGCTTTTTTCTGCAAAATCTTTATTCACAAGAGCCAGCGTCCTCCCGTACAGATAAGGTTCTGAAAAATCCACCTTCTCTTTTCTCTCTTCCTTGATCGTCATATCGGAAATGACCACATCGGCCTCTCCCGTTTCCAGGGAAGTGATCAGCATAGAAAAGTCTGTATTAACAATCTCAATCTCCCGGTCCAGATATTCTCCAAGCGCATAGGCGATATCTACCTCAAGCCCCGCCGGATCTCCATTTTCATCCGTTCCGGTAAATGGAGGGAATTTCAGATCCATCGCCACTTTCAACGGCTCTTCTTTCTCCTGACTCTGTCCATTCTCCTGTGAAGACTGGGCACATCCTCCCAGCGTTGCCGCCATCAAAACTGCAGCCATAAGTATTCCTGTTTCTTTCTTCATACGTTTTAGTATCTTTCTCATCATATTTTTCTCCTGTTTCCTTTCCTTGACGACTATTTTCTCTCTGTTTGCAGCAAATTCAGACTATCTGCTTCAGCTCTCTCCTGCGATCCGCTTTCCTCTGATTTACAATTCTTTCCAATGTTTGTCCGATATCTCCATTGATGCAGACCGCTCTTTCTTCTATCTCCCGCGGACAGAACGCCTCTCCAAAATTGACACATGCATACACCGCCCTGGAATTTTCTGCAGTCATCTGCCAGAACGGATATTTGATGATCGCTGGGGTATTTCCTCCCACTCCCAGTTCAAGAAACAGAACATGCTGTCCCCGATGCTCCTCCAGAAATTTCTTATATCGTTCCGAAGCCGCATACCATCCCTCATCCTGCACAAACGTCATATCACAGCGAAGGTTCATGGTCATAGGCGCTCCGCAGACTGGACATTTCGGTATCAATTCCGTCGGAATTTTCATATCCTTCTGTTCCTTTACCATCCGCCGGACCGCCGCTTCATTGTCATAGGTTTTATCATGGCAGGGTTTGGAGCATTGCCATAACCCGTAATCGCCCTGTGTATAAAACAACCTTTCTTTGGCAAATCCTGCCACCTGAAACTGATGATCCACATTTGTGGTCAGAACAAAGTAATCCTTATCCTTCAAAATTTCCAATAAATCCTTGAACGGTTTCCCAATGCCGGCTTCGTATCGGTTGATCAGGATCTGCCGGCTCCACCACGCCCAGTATTCTTCCAGGGTATCGTAAGGATAAAAGCCTCCGGAATACATATCGGTAATTCCGTATTTCTCATGAAAATCCGCAAAGTATTTTTCAAAGCGTTCTCCGTTGTAATGCATTCCCGCTGAGGCTGAGATTCCCGCTCCTGCTCCTACCACAACCGCATCTGCGGTATCTATTTCATACTGCAATTTTTCCATTCGCGTCATTTTGATCCGCCTCCCAAATTTAGCTTTCATCTTGTTGCACCTCCTGTCATTGATTGTATCTCTGCAGCCCCAAACCGTAAAGTACGCACAATCATGTGGCATAGTTACCGATTGGTAACCGTCTGCTTGTTTTTCCTGTTGTGCTGTCATATAATAAGTGAAAACTTGTATTGGAATTTAAGAAAAGAGAAGGACTGCAGAATACTGTGACAGAGAGAGAAGCATATAAAATCCTTGGGATTTCTCCGGAAGCCGGACAGAATGAGATCAAAAAGAGTTACCGTCAGCTTATGCTCCGGGTGCATCCGGATATGACTCCGGCGGACAGCGGGAAGGATTCCCATTACGCACAGGAGATTAACACGGCATACGCTGTTCTGAAAAAGAAATGCATAAAAAAAGAAAAAACTTTCCGGAAATCAAAAAATCATTTCCGAAAAGAGAAACCGAATATATCCTGGGACGCCCCTGTAAACGTGCACGCATACCGGGAACGGGAAATCCTCCATTATGCAGAAGACCATACCGGAACTGTTTTGGGACATTTTTGTATTGCCAGAGGAAAATATCTTTGGAAAACAGAAGAAGACTTTCCTTTGTTCCAGCTCAGCATCTATCGCTGCGGGAAACAGCTGCTGGATGAGATTGATCAGATCTTTCACCAGGAGAAACCTCCGGCAAGCCGGAACAGGATACTGGCAGAGCTTACCTACCTGCTTGCTCAGCAGTTTATCGATGGGACTGCTTTGCTGCGGGAAATTTCCAAAGAACAGAAGGCTGATTCCGAAGGACAGGAAATTTTTTACCTTCCCGCTATGCTGGAGGCGTCAGACGGCACCGTCATAAACGCAGGAGAAACATTATATCCCGCCGCACTCCGCCAGCACAGACTGTATATCAAAAACCACGCAGGAAAGGAGCTGGGATACCTCTCCTTTCCTGACGACCGTTTTTATTATATTGTAATCCCTCTTTTTGAACAGAAAAGAGCCCGGGTGAAAATTCAGGCGGCGGAAACACCGCCCGGGAAAAAGCATGCCGACGGAAGGCGAAACTCTTCCGCCGGGTACCGGAGCCTGCATCTGTGGATCAAATTGTGCTCCGGAGACAGCTGCACCATGCCAGAGAACGTGAATTTACAGATTGAGAAACTGCTGGAGACTTATAAACAGGGATGACAGGCAGCAGCAAAAAACTGCCGCCAAAAAGACTTGCCAAAAAAGGAGGAGCACCCCCACAACGGGGGATACTCCTCCTTTTTTACACACTCCTGCCAGAAATCCCACAGGAAAGTTTTTCAATTATTTTCTTCGCTTACACCAGTCCCTGAATGATCAGGATCACAATCAGGATCGGCAGCACGAAAGTCAGATAACCTTTCATCCAGTTGGGCATCTTCATACCCGCGCCCCGGTTTGCCTCTTTCTGATAATTCTTAAATCCCCATCCATAACGGGTGGTACAGAACAGCAGATAGATCAGAGAACCGATCGGAAGCAGCAGGTTGCTTACGATGAAATCCTCCAGATCCTGGATCGTAGTTCCCGCTCCCCGCGGCTGGAAATCAGACCATACGTTGAAGCCCAGAACACAGGGCATCGACAGGATGATGATCAGTATCATATTGATCACTGCCGCTTTCTTTCTGGAAATGTGGAACAGTTCCATATTACATGCCAGAATATTCTCAAACACCGCGATGATCGTCGAGAAAGACGCGAAGAACAGGAACAGGAAGAAGAATGATCCAAAAATCCTTCCGCCCGTCATGGATGCAAAAATATTCGGCAGCGTCTTAAAGATCAGCGAAGGTCCCGCATCCGGACTTACTCCAAAGGAGAAGCACGCCGGGAAAATGATCAGACCGGATACGATCGCTACAAACGTATCCAGGATCGCGATATTCTTTGCCTCGCCAAGGATCGTTCTGCCCTCGCCAAGATAACTTCCGAAAATCAGCATGGCACCGATGCCAAGGCTCAGGGTAAAAAACGACTGATTCATTGCCGCAGTGATAATGTTAAGCAATCCGATTTCTTTCACCTGTTTCATATCCGGAACCAGATAGAATTTCAGACCCTCTGCCGCTCCCGGCATCGTAAAACTGTAAAACGCCAGAAATACCATGATCACCAGCAGTGCTACCATCATCCATTTGGTTACCCGTTCCACTCCGCTCTGCAGTCCGAAAGAGCAGATAAAAAATCCCGAAATGACTACGATGAGCATAGTCACTGTCAGGATCCCCGGAGATCCCAGCATCTGTTCATAACTTGCAACGACCTGCTCCGTGCTTGCACCGTCAAACTTTCCCGTCAGAAACAGATAGAAGTAATAAATCATCCATCCGGTGACAACCGTATAAAACATCATCAGAATATAATTTCCCGCCATTGCCACATATCCATGGAGATGCCATTTGGTTCCCGGCTTTTCCAGTTCCTGATATGCCCGCACAGTACTCTTCCGGCTTGCCCGTCCTATGGAAAGCTCCATGGACATGATCGGTACACCCATGATTGCCAGGAAGATCAGGTAAAACAATACGAAGATGCCTCCTCCGTTCGTTCCTACCATATACGGAAACTTCCACACATTTCCGATACCGATTGCGCATCCCGCCGAGATCAGGATAAAACCAAGGCGAGACTTGAATTTTTCTCGTTCCATCTCTTCTTTTCCTCCCTTTGCTCACACCCTGCCTTTTCCGCAAAATTTTCTGTATCCTGCATTTTCTTCCGCGGACAGGGCACTGATAACCTATATTATACTTAATATCTTCTGATTTGCAAAGAGATTTTTCATGGTTTACGAAACATGATTTACGAATTGGCCGGAAACGCCGCAATCAGCCGCAGGAGATTTTCCATTTCCGTCTCCAGATTTTCCATACTTTTTCCGCGGCTGACAGAAAAGTCTTCCGGAAGCTGATTGATCGAAAAGGCAGCGGTCAGCCCGTCCCGGTACAGTTCCGGCAAGGCTTCCCTGTCGATTCCTCCGGCAATGGCAACGACAGGGATCCCCAGTGCCTTTCCTCTCCGGGCAATTCCTGAGAGGACTTTTCCGTGGATGCTCTGGCTGTCAATCTTCCCCTCACCGGTGAGGATCAGGTCCGCATGTTCAGCCAGCGTATCAATCTGCACCGTATCCAGCACTGCCTGAATCCCCGGGATCAGCTTCGCGCCCAGCAGCGCCGCCATGCCGGTGCCCATTCCTCCTGCCGCTCCGCCTCCCGGAAGTTCACGGATCTTTGGAATCTGCACCGTCTGTTCCAGGATCGAGGCATAGTGTACCATTCCCGCCTCCAGTTCCTGTATCATGCCTTCATCCGCCCCTTTCTGCGGGCTGAACACATGGGCGGCGCCTTCCGGCCCCGTCAGGGGATTGGTAATGTCACACATTGCCAGAAGCTCGATCTGATCCAGCAGTTTTTCTCTCCGGCTCATGTCAATCCTCCGGATCTCCTTCAAAGTTCCTCCGGTCGGTACAAATTCCCTGTCCTGTGCATCATAGAAACGGATGCCCAGCGCGGCAGCCATCCCGCACCCTCCGTCATTGGTACAGGAACCGCCAAGCCCTGTAATGATTCTCTTCGAACCCGCCTTTGCCGCCGCCAGGATCAATTCGCCCACCCCGTAGGTGGTTGTCTTTTTGGGATTTTTCCTGTCTTCCACCAGGGGAAGCCCGGCACAGGAAGCCATTTCCACAACCGCTGTACCGTCACTGAGAATCCCGTACTCTGCTTCCATAAGTTCCATATACGGTCCATGCACCTGCACCGTCTCTTTCCTGCCTCCCAGCGCCTCCAGAAAACAGTCTACACTTCCCTCTCCGCCGTCCGCCACCGGTACGGTTACAACCTCACACGCCGGAAACTGCTGATGTACCTTTTCCTTCAGGATTCTGCAGATCTGCTTGGCACTCAGCGTGCCTTTGAACGAATCCGGAATAATGATCACTTTTTTCATCACTCTTCACCTCATCCCCGTAACCGTTCCGCCATATGAACGTTTACTCATCATCACAGCGAAACGAAGTTTCAAATATACTCAGTCTCATTATACCGGATTTTTCTTTCCGCCTCAATAAAGCATCTGCAGGATGTCCACGTATTTTTCAAGTCCCAGCGCACCGCTGAATTTACGCCGCAGGCTACACGCTTTCCCATTCTTTAGTCCAGATATCTTGTTGGATTTGACGCAAAAAACTCTATGAAAACGGAAGTTCTGATAATCATTCCATTCCCATAGAGTTTTCTTTTTTCTGTCCGCCACCGCAGGACGATACCTGTTCATACTTCTTTACAACATGCTGAAGTCCGTTGAAAAACTGGTTGCCAATTTATTCATACCTCACAATTTCCTTCCGCAGCCGTTTCATGATCCGTTTTTCCAGCCTGGAGATATAAGACTGAGAAATGCCGAGGAGATCTGCCACCTCTTTCTGGGTTTTTTCCTTTCCGTCCGGCATATTGATACCGAAACGAAGCTTTACGATCGTCTGCTCCCGCTCCGACAGTTTGCTGATCGCCTTTCCCAGAAGGTTCTTCTCCACTTCCTGCTCGATCCCATGATAGATCACGTCTTCGTCCGTGCCCAGGATATCCGACAGCAGCAGCTCATTTCCATCCCAGTCCACATTCAGCGGTTCATCGATGGAAACCTCCATCTTTGTCTTATTGTTTCTGCGCAGGTACATCAGAATTTCATTTTCAATGCACCTGGAAGCATAGGTGGCAAGTTTGATCTTCTTCTCCGGATTAAAGGTATTGATTGCCTTGATCAGCCCGATGGTTCCGATGGAAATCAGATCTTCCACGCCTACGCCCGTATTGTCAAATTTCTGGGCAATATAGACAACGAGACGCAGATTATGTTCGATCAGAGCGCTTCTCGCTTCCCGGTTATCGCTGTCTGAAAGCCCTGCAATCGCTTTCGCCTCCTCTTTTTCCTCCAGCGGCGCCGGAAGCACATCCGCGCCGCCAATATAAAATACCTCTCCCGCCGGTCGAAATACTGCCGAAGAGGATTTCCGTAACACGCCAAAGCGGATTCCCGCCGGCAATGCAGCCTGCATCATACTTTCTTCCTCCTAACTGTCCATCAAATCTGGATGTAATATCATCTGGCAGCCTGTGGGAGCAGCGCTGTCTTTTCCGGTAAGCGCCAAAGCGGGAGTGCTTATACGCTTTTCTGTATTCCCCTGAACAAGAACCATTTCCGGTATCTGGATCACCGGCAGAACGCCGGATTCACATCCCACGCTGCGGAAGACTATGTAATGGGGATGCAGAGCCTGAAGCTCTTCCGGTTCCGTGACCGGCTTTCCCTCCATGAACTCCGCAATCCCTTTCCGCAGATGTTCCGAAAACAGTTCCCTGATAACTTCATATGGTATGACTGACACCGGCTTTCTGGAAGTGGCGTCCCACAAAGCGTTGCCTGTGTCATACAGTCCTTTGACTTTTTTCCATTTTCCTCCGGCACCAAGATAGACCGTCACCATCCGCTTTTGTACCTTCCTTTGCTGCTCCTGTATCTTCAGAAAAACAGTGACCGCAGCATAGACGCCGAATCCCGACGCCACCGTCGCTGCCATCCCCTTTCTTCCCGCAAGACGTTCCAGCAGCCGGATCCCTCCGCTCATCAGAAAAGACATCAGCAGGCAGCAGAAAAATCCAAGGACAAGCTGTTTCCCGCCTCTGGTATTACAACCAAACTTTACCATTCCTGTAAATCCCGCGATTCCGATGTAGGCCATGATCTGCGGCGGCAGGAAGCGATAAACTGCAAGCCACCCCAGGATCCCCACGGCGCCTAGCGCCGCAGCCGCCGCGCTCCTGCGATGCGTGGCAGAACATCCCAGGAGCCTTCGGGTGAGTCTCAGGAGAATATAATTCATCAGAAAATTCTCCGCAAGCAGCAGATCCACATAGATTTCGTAATACAAAAAGACACCCCCGTCAGCCTGTAAGGTCTTTACCGGAACCGGTAAGTACCATTATAGGCGAGGTGGGGTGTCTTTTTTGTCAAACCAACGACCCAATATCAAAAATCTTTTCGACATTGATGGGGGCGGACGCCATCCGGGAGGACGCCGCGGGAGCGGCAGGGTACCGACGGGACGGTCCGCAGGCGGTCTGCATTCCGTTCTCACTCCACAGCCGGACACACACGGGCAAAATGTTCGCTGCTTCAGTTCCTGAGCATCGGACGTTTTGCCCGTGTGTGTTCGTCTGTAGTCGCAAGAACTGGAACTGCAGACCGCCTGTGGACCGTCCCGTCGGTACCCTGCCGCTCCCGCGGCGTCCTCTCGGATGGCTGTCTATGGGGGTGTGTGGTTTCTTGGTGAGTTTTTAGAGCGTGTTTAAAAAGTGCTTTCTGTAGGAGGTATTTTGCGCAAATAAATTTGGAAGCGAAGTTTGCAGGAATGAATTTTTAAACATGCTCTGGTACTTTGAAGAATATTCAGTGTTTCGAAGAAGGTAATGTTCTTCGGTGGAGGATTTCCTGGATTGTGCGGACTTCTTCGGCAGGGAGTTGGCCGGGGGCGGAGGTGGCGCCGGCGCTGGCGTAGGTGATGCAGGAGCCGAAGGTTTCGCCGCTGATCCGGGTGATGGCTCCGAGGGGACCCATGGACATGGTGATCACGGGACGGGAGGCGGCGGTCTGCATTTCCTGGGTGATGTCCAGGAGGTTTATCACGTCCTGGAGGGTCTGCGGCATTACGGCAAGTTTGAGGATGTCGGCGCCGGAGTGTTCCAGGGTTTTGAAGATTTCCCGCATCTCGTCTTCTTCCGGGGTTTTGTGGAAGTAGTGGCGGGAGGCGATGACCAGGCGGTTTTCCTGGTGGATACTTTTTATCAGACCAACGGCATCCAGGCCTTCCATTTTGGCTTCTATATCGATCAGGTCTGCATAGCCGGATATGGCGGCTTCTATACAGAGGGCTGTGTAGGTTTCGGGTGTGATGGCTTTTTCGCCTCCTTCGGCAGCGCTTCGGAAGGTGAAGAGAATTGGAAGCTGCCCGGCAGTTTCCCGGATTTGCCGCAGCGCTTCGCGGGCTTTGCCTGGTTCCAGGATTTTCTCATAGCTGTCTGCTCTCCATTCCAGCAGATCCGGCTGTGCGCTGACTGCCCTTTTGGTATGTTCTGTTATTTCTTCCAGGTTTTTTCCCATGACCGGAATGCAGATCTTCGGCATTCCCTCTCCTATCGTCAGATTTCCTGTTTTTATCGTTTTATCCTTCATTTTTTTATTTCCTCTCGGTCTTATTTTGTAACCGGTCGTCCGGCGGAACAGTTACCTTATTTTTTCATTTTATTTGGATCTTTCTGTACTGTCAATCGCTTTTGTGTTATATTAAGATAAATCAGTAACAGTTCAACTGGCTGAACTGTTGCGTAAATCATGTTTTTACATAAAGGAGTATCGTTTTATGAATATACCGGCAATTCCAATCTCTGGTACAACAAAACTGACCGCTCTTCTGGGAAGTCCGGTCTCTCACAGTATCTCTCCGCTGATGCATAACCGTGCCTTTCAGTATCTTGGGCTGGACTATGCTTACCTCTGTTTCGATGTGACGGAAAAGACGCTGCCGGAGGCGGTGGAGGGGCTGAAAGCTGTGGGGATCCGCGGATTTAACCTGACCATGCCGAACAAAAATAAGATCATGGAACTGGTCGACCACATCTCTCCTGTTTCCCAAATCTGTAAATCGATCAATACGGTAGTCAATGACAACGGCGTCCTCACCGGCACTTCCACCGACGGGATCGGCTATATGGAGGCGGTGCGTGACGCAGGCTATGATGTCACCGGACAGGAGATCACCATGATGGGAGGCGGCGGCGCTTCCACTGCAATCTGCGCCCAGGCGGCTCTGGACGGGATCCGGCATATCCACATTTTTGTCCGCCCTGCCAGCCGTTTTTACCGGAGAACTCTGGAACTTGCCGATACCATCAACCGCACAACGAGCTGCCGCGCCACCGTCTATGACCACGACGATAAGACTGCGCTTCGCAAGGCGCTGTCCCGCAGCCGTCTTCTGATCAATGGAACGCCCGTCGGCATGGCTCCGGATGCGGAACACTCGATCATTGAGGACACCTCTCTGTTTCATGAGGATCTGATCGTGTCCGATCTGATCTACAACCCAAGAAAAACCCGTCTGATGCATCTCGCCGAATCTGTCGGGTGCAAAACTTTCAACGGGATGTACATGCTGCTTTACCAGGGCGCTGAGTCTTTCCGGATCTGGACCGGACAGGATATGCCGGTGGACCTGATCAAGCAGGAATATTTCTCTTGAATGATCTTTTATAACATGCAAAAAGAAACTGTACACCACTTTTACCTGATGTACAGTTTCTTTTTTCTATTACTGCAAAATTATTTACGATTTCTCAGGAAATCCGGAATCTGGATGTCCTTCTTCGGCACGTTGCTGGTCAGCGGTGCCTGCGGCTGCGGAGCCGCTGCGCCTGTTCCGGCGTTCGGGATATTGAATTTCGGCATCTGGAATCCATTGTTTGCAGCTGCTGTTCTCTTCTGCTCAGGAGCTGCGGACTGTGCTGCCGTTTTCTTTCCTTTTGTCTCGCCGTTTACGCTTGCCTGTCTTGTGGTTGCGTCGTCCAGACCGGTAGCGATAACTGTGATCTTCGCTGCGTCAGATACGCTGTCGTCGTACATTGCACCAAAAATAATATTTGCGTTCTCGCCTGCAAGGTTCTGTACGTAGCTTGCAGCGTCATTTGCATCCATAAGGGAGATATCACCGGAAATATTGATGATAACGTGGCTTGCGCCTTCGATCGTAGTCTCAAGCAGCGGGCTTGCAACTGCCTGCTGAACTGCTTCCAGTGCCTTGTCGTCGCCTCTTGCCTCTCCGATACCGATATGTGCAACGCCTTTGTCTGTCATAACGGTCTGTACGTCCGCGAAATCCAGGTTGATCAGCGCCGGCAGGTTGATCAGATCGGTAATGCCCTGTACGGCCTGCTGCAGAACTTCGTCTGCTTTTCTGAGCGCCTCCGGCATGGTTGTCCGGCGGTCTACGATCTCGAGCAGCTTATCGTTCGGAATTACAATCAGAGTGTCAACGTTTTCTTTCAGTTTTTCAATTCCCATCAGAGCGTTGCTCATACGAGTCTTTGCTTCAAATTTAAACGGTTTGGTCACAACGCCTACGGTCAGGATACCCATTTCCTTTGCAACGCCTGCAACAACAGGTGCAGCTCCGGTTCCGGTTCCTCCGCCCATACCACAGGTAACAAATACCATGTCAGCGCCTTCCATCACCTGTTTCAGTTCCTCAACGCTTTCCTCAGCGGCTTTCTCGCCTACCTCAGGTTTTGCTCCTGCGCCCAGTCCCTTGGTCAGCTTTTCGCCGATCTGTAAAATAGTCGGAGCCTTGCACATGGTCAGCGCCTGCTTATCGGTGTTTACGCCTACAAATTCAACGCCTGCAATGGACTCCTCCACCATTCTGTTGACAGCGTTATTTCCTGCACCACCTACTCCGATGACGATAATCTTAGCAGATGACTCTGCCTCATTTGTCATGATTTCTAACACTTGTGTTTCCTCCTTACTTAGGCCACTCGCCTCTCTATATTTCCCTCCGGGTCTGTCATCCCTTTTCTGGTAGATATGTCTGTCTGTCATATGCATGAAAAGACCTGCAACCGTCCAGCTGGCTGAACTGTTGCAACAGCCTTCGCTCAATCATACATATAGATATAATATAATCTATTTCAAAATTTATCAACTGTTTTTTTGGGTTTTTTGCAGATTTTTGAAATTTTCAGGGATATTTGCTGTTTTTCTGGGAGTCACTGCCCTTCCGTCTGCCCGGTGGTTTCGCCTGTACCCTCTGTTTCCTGTCCATTTTCTGCCTCCGGATCAGTTACTGTTTCCTGACCATCTTCTGTTTCCGGATTGTTTTCTGCTGCCTGTCCGTCTTCTGTTGCCTGACTCTCTTCTGCCGCCGGAACATCCTTGGCAAACACTACATCCCCATTGCGCTCGTCCACATCTTCCAGATGCAGTTCTCCGGAAAGTCCCTCCAGCTGCGGCAGAATACCTGAGAGCTTCGTAATCTTTTCTTCCAGGTATTCCTCTCCTCCGAGAAGGATCCTGATATTTCCTTCATAAATAAGCGTCAGTTCCATCTCCTCCGAAACGTTCACCTGCTCCGGCCACAGTTCAAAGCGGTCCAGCAGCCTGGTCAGCGCATCCAGCGTTTCAAAGATTGCCGTGTCACTCACAGGAAGCTGTGCGCCAACCGACGCAGATACAGCATTCAGTCCCTCGATCCGGGGGATATCCTCCAGATTCGGATTGTACTCCTGGGTCTGTGTTTCCGTCTGATCTTCTTCCGTCAGCGGCTGTGTATCCAGACTCTCGACTTCCTCCTGTGTCCCCTCTGCCTGTGTTCCCTGTCCCTGTGTTTCTTCCTCCTGCGGAATACATTCCAGCACAATGCCGTCCCCGTCAAAATACGCCTTCTGCCCATCGACTTCCACATATCCCACCGCCGTTTTTTCATCCACGACCGCACGGACCGTCGTCGGGGAAATCAGTTCATAGGAAATATCCTCCAGGAACGGAACACCGGAAAAGTCCGCACGGACAGGAAAAAACGTCAGCAGGACGGTATTGAAAGAAAGCGGCTCCTGCTGTTCCACCAGCTGCCGGATCTCATCCTCCGTATACCGGTTGCTGCCGGTGACCTCGATGTTTTTTGTCTGAAAGATCACAAAGAAAAGCAGGACAAGCAGAACAAGGATGCCCGCACACAGCAGGAGCAGCCTGGCAAGCCTTCTGCGTCTCTTTTTCCCTTTCCGTTTTTTCTTTTCGCCCATATTTCTTATTTACTCCTCAATATCTCTCGGACCATGGTCCGCTATCAGTTTATCACCAGCGGACCGCTGTTGTCCACTCATATTTCGTCTGTTTTTCCTTCTTATATCACCGTTCAGCCAACGAAACCGCTATCTTCTCATACGCGTAACCGAAAGGGCAAGCCCCATTTCCGCCAGCAGAAAGGCGACGGAAGTCCCTCCGTAACTGATAAACGGAAGGGTAATTCCCGTATTGGGGATCGTATTGGTGACAACGGCAATGTTCAGTATGACCTGGATGGCTATATGTCCCATAATTCCTGACGCGATTAAGGTTCCCGCCAGATCCTGTGCATGAACGGCAGTAACCATCAGCCGCCAGATCAGCAGACCGAAAGCCAGGATCACAAGACATGCGCCAACCAACCCTGTTTCTTCACAAATAATGGAAAAGATCATATCGTTCTGCGCTTCCGGCACAAAGCCCAGCTTCTGCAGACTGCTGCCGATTCCTTTTCCAAAAATGCCTCCGCTCCCGATGGCATAAAGCCCCTGGATTGTCTGAAATCCTTTCTCATAAGCCTCCGGATTCCGCCAGATTGCCAGACGCTCCAGACGGTAGCTTTCCAGGCTTAGAAACACAGCGACAAGGACGGTTCCCGCTCCAGCCACTCCCATAAACGGCAGATATCTTGGATTCGTGACAAAGATCAGGATCACTGCAATTCCGAGAATGATCACTGCGGTGCTCAGGTTATTGGAGCCCACCAGCGCCACGATCGGCAATACGCCGAGAAATACCATCACCATAAACTTCCAGCCGGACAGTTTCTGTTTTGTTTTCTCCGCCATCCAGGTCAGAAACAGGATGACTGCCACTTTGGCAAATTCGGAAGGCTGGAAAGACAGCGGGCCAAGCGTCAGCCACCGCCTGGAGCCGTTGATGGAACTTCCCACAAACAGAACCGCTGTGGACAGGCCCAGAGAAAGCAGATACAGCCACGGCGCATATTTCAGCAGCCGGTGGTAATCCATACTGGAAATCAGATACATGCCCACAAATCCCAGAATCCCGGCAAACAGCTGCTTTTTAAAATAATAGGCCGGGTCATTGAATTTCACCCGGCCATTATATGCACTTGTACTGTAAAGCAAAACCAGACCTGCGATCATCAACAGCACGACCAGCGCCACAAGGGTGGTGTCTGCCTTCCGTGTATGCCGCAGAATTTTTTCAGAAATTTTCATAGATACCGCCAGTCCCCGGCATTCTCTTGCTATATTTTATGCAGAACAACGTTGCTGAATTACAGCGCTCTGACATATTCCTTAAACAGATCCCCGCGCTGTTCATAGCTGTCAAACTGATCCCAGCTCGCACACGCCGGAGACAGAAGGACCGCATCCCCCGGTTCTGCCTTGTCTGCGCAGATCTTCACTGCTTCTTCCAGGTTCTCCGCCATCAGGATCTCGTGGAATCCCTCCCGGCGCGCCGTCTCTGCGATCTTCTCCCGGGTCTCTCCGATCAGGACAAGATATTTCACTTTTCCGTCAAACGCACGGATCCAGCTCTCATAGGTAGACTGCTTGTCAAATCCTCCGCCGATCAGCAGGGTCGGACGGTTCATCGCCTGGATGCCCTTGATTGCCGCATCCGGATTGGTGCCCTTGGAATCATTATAATAAACCACGCCGTTCTTTTCACAGACGTACTCGATCCGGTGTTCTACACCCTGGAACGCGCAGACCGCTTTCCGGATCACATCCATCGGAACGCCTGCACAGTACGCCATTCCAACGGCAGTCATCACATTTTCATAATTATGCTGTCCCAGGATCTTCAGCTCATCCGTATGGACAATCGGTTCCCGCTCCCCGTTTTCAGCAAGCCAGATCGTACCGTCCTGACAGTAGATACCATCCTGCAGTGCGCGAAGGCTGGAGAAGAACAAAACCTGCACTTTCTGCTCCGCGATCAGCTTTTCCCCGAAGGCTCTCAGCACTTCGTCCTCATAATTCAGAACACAGACATCCTCCATGGTCTGATTCTCCGTGATCCGCTCCTTGACCCTTATGTATTCCTCCATCGTATGATGGCGGTTCAGATGGTCTTCTGTGATATTGGTGATCGCGCTGGCCTTCGGATGGAACTTCTCAATGGTTTCCAGCTGAAAACTGCTGATCTCCGCCACGGTCACCGTATCCTCGGTCGTATCCAGCGCCACAGATGTATAAGCCGTTCCGATATTTCCGACCACCTGGACATCTTCCCGGTACGCCTTCATGATCTCTCCCAGAAGGGATGTGGTCGTCGTCTTTCCGTTGGTACCGGTGATGGCAAGCACCTCTCCTTTTCCAACCCGGTAAGCCAGCTCCACTTCTCCCCATACCGGAATCTCTTTTTCTTTCATTTTCAGTACCACCGGAAGATCCGCCGGCACTCCCGGGCTCAATACGACAAGCTCCAGACGATCCAGTACCTCGTCCGAAAGTTCCCCGAGAATAATCTCCACGTCCGCTCCGGCATTCAGCTTTCTGCGGATTTCCTCCGGATCCTGCTTGGCATTTCCGTCATAGAGGATTACCTTTGCCTGTTCATGAAGCAGAAGCCCTGCAGCTCCGATCCCACTCTTTCCGGCGCCAAATACCAGTACATATTTCCCTTTTACATCCATTTTCTTTTCCTCCAGAAGTTCTTTCTCGTTTCTATTCTCCGTACGCTGTTACATTGCCAGCAGCGCGATCAGACACATCATCGCGGTGATGATGGAAAATACAGCCACGATCCTGGTCTCCGACCAGCCGCACAGTTCAAAGTGATGGTGGATCGGCGTCATCTTAAAAATACGCCTGCCATGGGTTGCCTTGAAATAAGTCACCTGCATGACCACAGAAACGATCTCCGCCACATAAATAAAACCTACGATGGGCAAAAACAACGGCATCTGCAGCATATAGGCAGTTCCCGCAACAAAACCCCCAAGCGCCAGGGAACCCGTGTCCCCCATAAATACCTTTGCCGGGAAAACGTTGAACACCAGAAATCCCAGCAGGCTTCCAACGACGGCGCAGGTGATCGGCGTGATCCCAATCCCGCTTCCGGCAGCCGCCACCGTGAAAAAGACAGCCACCATCACCGTCACACTGGAAGCGAGCCCATCCAGTCCATCGGTAAAATTTACGCCGTTGACGGTCCCCAGCACCACAAAAAACAGCAGCGGAACGGACAGCCATCCGATGGAAAGCTCCTTTCCCGGAAGAAAAGGAATCTTCATCGCCAGCGGGATTCCGGAAAAACGGATCATATAGACGGCAAAAACCGCCGTGATCACGATCTGCAGAAACATCTTCTGCCTGGGATACAGACCGTCAGAACGTTTCAGCACCACCTTCAGATAATCGTCCAGAAAGCCGATCAGCCCAAAGCCCAGGGTCAGGAACAGCACCGGAACGATCCTTGGATAGTCCTTTACATAAAACACCGCTGTCACTGTGGTGGACAGCAGAAAAATCAATCCTCCCATCGTGGGGGTTCCCGCCTTTTTCAGATGAGAGGATACTCCCTGTGTCCGTTCCGTCTGTCCGATCTTCAGCCGGCGCAGGAACGGGATAATGATTGGCCCCAGCCCTACGCTGACCGCAAAAGACAGCAGGACCGCCATCACTAACTGAATCTCCATAATACACACCTTTCAGTATATAGCTTTTTTATCTGTGATGCAACGTTTGTTTTCTTTTTGCAGCAGTTCAGCCGGAGGAGCGGTTACGCATCTTCTTCCGGCATCTCCCGTTTTTCAATTCCAAGATAAGGCAGTACATTGGAAAAGATATCTCTCATCACCGGAGCGCAGATGGTTCCGCCGTAATAAACACCCTGAGGATTGTTGATAATACAGATGCCAAGCACCACCGGATCGCCTGCCGGAGCAAAACCGAGAAAAGAAGAAATATAACGGTTTGCACTTCTTGGCAGCGTCTGGGAGGTTGCTGTCTTGCCTCCAATCTCATATCCTTCAATGTAGGCATTTTTTCCGGATCCCTCCGAGACCACACTCTCCAGGATCTCCCGCACCGTCTGTGACGTTTCCTGTGAAACGACTCCTTTCCTGGATTCATACTGCAGTTTCTCCACCACGTTTCCGTCTTCATCCAGCACATCCACACCGAAATGAGGCGTCACTCTTGTGCCGCCGTTCACCAGAGAAGAAACCGTTGTGGCAAGCTGGATCGGCGTAATCTGGAACGACTGTCCAAAGGACATGGTTGCCAGCTCCACCTGTCCGATATTCTCTTCCTTATGCATGATCGTGGACGCTTCCCCGGGCAGATCGATCCCCGTTTTATCCATCAGCCCGAACTGGCGGAAATAGTCACAGAAAGCCTCCACTCCCAGCCGCAGACCCACTTCGATAAATACCGGATTGCAGGAATTCTGCGCGCCCTGCACGAAAGTCTCTGCCCCGTGGCCGGTTCTCTTGTGGCAGTGGATTCTCCGGTCTTCCACAATCTTGTATCCGGGACAGGAAAAGGTATCTTCCGGCGTCACCACACCTGCCTCCAGCCCCGCCGACATGGTAATTATTTTAAAGGTGGAACCAGGCTCATAGGTATCATTGATACAGGCATTTCTCCACATCTGATTCCGTTTGTCCTGCAGCTCTTCCTCCGAGAGCACCGACGTATCCGTTCCGTCATTGAGGGTAAACGGATCATTCAGATCGAATTCCGGTACGTTAACACAGGCATAGATTTCACCGTTCTGTGGATTCATCAGCAGAATAGAGACTCCGTCTGCCTGCTTCTCTTCCATCGCTTTTTCGGCAGCCTGCTGGCAGTACTCCTGAATATTGGCGTCCAGACTGATCTTCAGGTCATATCCTGGAACCGGCTCCACTCTGCTCTCGCCGATCCCATCCAGCTCAATCCCCCTGGCATCCGTAGTCGTCAGGATCTTTCCGTCGATCCCCTTCAGAACTTCCTCATATTTCACTTCCAGGCCAATGATCCCCTGATTGTCACTCCCGGTAAACCCCAGTACCTTGGAAGCCAGCTCGTCATAGGGATAATAACGCTTGAAATCTTCGTCTACCTTGACGCCGGCATACCCGTAAGAACGGATCCTGTCACCCGTTTCTTTGTCCACATTCGTCCGGATCCTCTCAATGGAGGAACGCTTTTCCACTCTTTCCCGCACCGTCTCTTCATCCATCTCCAGTTCTTTGGCCAGCATGGAGATCACCGCTTCCGGCTCCTCGATCTGGCTGTGGATCACGGAGATTGTGCAGACGGTCCGGTTTGCCGCCAGCACTGTCCCATTGGCATCCAGAATCTTTCCGCGCGCCGCTTTGATGTCACGTTCCCGCTCATGAAGTTCATCTGCCTTTTCCGAATAATAATCCGAGCGGAAAACCATCAAATACACCAGACGCCCCATCAATCCCAGGAGCATCAGCACGCAGAGAAAGAAAACGATCACGATTTTCTTCTTGTTATAAGTTTTGTTCTTACGCATAGAATACCCCATAAAAGCTCCCATTATAATAACACTATATGGAAGCTTTTATGGGGTTATTCACCGGCGTATCTGAAAATTCATTCCTGCAGATTCAGATACACACCGCATTTTCTTTTGTTATTCTGTAACCGCTCAGCCAGCTGAACAGCTACATTATTCTCCTGTCGTCACGTTGTCCGCATTAGTCATACCGTCACTGTACCGGTCGTTTCCTCCGTTTTCAACCGTCTCATCCTCTTCCTCCTCCGCCGGAGCCGGAAGATCGTCGTTCTGTGCCGCTGTTTCAGAGCCAGAGCCGGTATCTTCCGTTCCGTCATCCGGATAAATTCCAAGATACGGAAGCACTTCTGTCAGGATGTTTTTTGCCAGTTCCTGGGCATAGACACTGTTCGCCTGATTGTCCGTATGGGGTTCATCTACCACCACATAGATTGCCACCTGAGGATCGTCCAGCGGAGCAAATCCGATAAAGGACACCAGATAATTTCCCTGTTTTCTCGGTACTTTCTCTGCGGTTCCCGTCTTTCCGCCCATGGTATATCCTTCCACCTTGGCACTCTTTCCAGTACCTTCCTCAACGGCTGTTCCCAGATATTCCCGGATCTTATCGCTGACACTGGTGGAAATCACCTGTTTGAGCATCTTCGCTTCGATGGTTTCCACGACGGAACCATTGCTGTCCGTAATCTCACTGACCACTCTTGGCTGATAGTAATATCCTCCGTTGATGACGGAACAGAACGCTGCAAGCTGCTGGATCATCGTTACATTATACCCCTGCCCAAAAGAGGAGGTCGCCAGTGCCGTTTCATTCCAGTTCTCTTCCGAGTAGATCAGACCAGCCGCTTCTCCCGGCAGGTCAATCCCGGTCTTAGACCCAAATCCAAACAGCTTCTGATATTTCAGGAAATTCTCGGACCCCATCTTTTCCGCAATCTGCATCAGCGCGTCATTGCAGGAATTTTTCAAGGCATCCCCGGCAGTCTCTGTCCCATGAGCATTGGGATAGACCGCACATTTGATCTGAAAACCACCCACCTGCTGGGAGCCGTCACAGACAAAGGTGTCCTCGTCGGTGATAGAATTGGTCTCATAGGCGGCGGCAACATTCATCGGCTTTGCTGTGGAACCCGGCTCATACGTATCGGAAATACAGAAATTTCTCCAAAGCCCGTTGAGCGCATTCAGCCTTGTCTGCCTGCCTGTCGCTTCATCATAATCAGAGGTCTCTTCTCCGTTTGCTTCCTTCTCGGCATTTTCCTCCTCAAAGGCTATCATATCGTGGATTTCTTCCTCGGAATAATACAGCGACAGATCTCTGGGATTGTTCAGGTCATACCAGTCGGTGGAATCCATGCCAAGGACCTCTCCGTTATTGGGATCCATCAGGATCACGCCCACATTCTCGGCGCCTTTCCGTTGATCCGCCCCTTCCGAAGCATTCTCACCCGCCATCATTGTGTTGAATTCCTCAATCTTTGAACGGATGATCTTCTGGATATTCGCATCGATCGTGGACACTACATTATTGCCATCCTCCGGTTCGATGATCTCCTGCTGCAGCGTGTCGCTGGCTCCGTAATAGCTGTACTGCCTGCCTTCCGTGCCGTCCAGCACATCCGAATAATAGCCTTCCAGCCCCCAGTCCGCCGTACCGTTGCTGTAAGTAAATCCAATCAGGTCACATGCCTGAGAATTCAGCGGATACACCCGCTTATAGGTATCCTCAAACCAGACGCCCTGGATATTGGAACGTCTCTCTTTCTCCTGCTGCTCCGCTTCACTGAGATCATCGGAAGAAACATCATCGTATTCATCCCGGTACTCTTCAAATTTATTTTTTTCATCGATGGAAATCCCAACAGCAATTCTCTGATACTGGCTTTCCATCGTTTCTTCGCTGGTCAGCCTGCTGCGGATGTCCTCCTCGTCCAGGCCAAGCTGCTCGACCAGCGCCTGTACCGTAGGCTCCACATAAGGCTGCGTGTCCTCTCCGTTGACGGTTTTTACTGTATTAACCACTTTGCAGTCGAGAATGACATTATAAATCTTCTCACTGGTTGCCAAAATCGTTCCGTTCCGGTCGGTAATATCCCCTCTTCTGGCGGGAATTACCGTACTTTCCTGGGACTGCTGATTCTGGCTGCGCACACGGCGTTCGTATTCCTCCCCCTTTGCAGCGCTGACATAGATGACACGAACAACTAATATCAGGAAAGCCAGCAGCACCAAAATAAAAAGTGCTGCCAGCTTTGTCCGTACTTTGTGATCAATTTTTCTTTTGTTCGGTACTGCGCCGCGTTTTCTGCTTTTTTTCTTATTTTCCAAGTATTTTCACCTGCTTTTAGTTCTGCGGTACTTCCTGATACTGACGCACATAACTGCTTCCGTCCGTATCATAGTACTGAATCTGCGACTCTTCGGCATACTTCATGCCCAGACGGTTCATTGCCGCCTCCCGGATCGCCTCCAGATCAACGGAAGCCATCACTTTATTGTAATACGCATCATTGTCGGATTTCAGGTCATTGATCTGGTTTTCCAGCGATGCGATGTGTCTGTTCTGTTCTGTAATCTTTTCCTTTAAACAAAGAAAGCCCACAACGAAGGCTACCATGGCAGCACATAAAACAACCGTTCCCATCAGGAACCGCGGCGTGATCTGTGCATTCCGTGCACGCTGTCCCGCTGTTCTCTGCCTTCTGACCGGCTGCTCCTCCGGATACTCCCTGGGCAATTCCTGTGGAACTGCTGAAAGTTTCCGGAGTGCGCTTCCCTCCTCATAGTCATCCTGTGGGTATCTTTCCGCTCTCTCTGATGAATCTACCCTTCTATCGCTTCTTTTTGCCATAATTCTCCAGTCTCCCTACAGTGAGCATCATCTCTTCCGTTCAAATACACGCAGCTTTGCGCTCTTGGAACGGGGATTCACCGTCATTTCCTCTTCTCCCGGCAAAATCGGTTTCCGGGTGATGACAGTCCCTTTGGATTTCTTTCCGCACACACAGACCGGAAAATCCGGCGGGCATGTACATGGATGCTCATTTTTTCTGAAAATATTCTTTACAATCCGGTCTTCCAGTGAATGGAAAGTGATCACACATAATCTTCCGCCATCATTCAGAAGATCGATCATTCCATCCAGCGACTCTTCCAGAACCGTCAATTCCTGATTGACTTCAATACGGATCGCCTGAAAGGTCCTTTTCGCCGGATGACCGCCCGTAGCCCTTATCTTTGCCGGTATCGAGCGCTTGATGATCTCGGTTAACTCCCCAGTTGTCCGGATCGGCTCTTCTTGCCGGGCTGTACATATATTTCTTGCAATATTCCTTGCAAACCTTTCCTCCCCATAATCCCGGAGGATTCGAACGAGCTGTTCTTCGCTGTAGCCGTTGACCACGTCAAAGGCAGAAAGCTCTGCCCGCTGATCCATTCTCATGTCCAGCGGAGCATCTTCCCGATATGTGAATCCACGCTCAGCGGTGTCCAATTGATAGGAAGAGACCCCCAGATCCAGCAAAATCCCATCCACTCCCAGGATCCCTCGCTCCTGCAGTCTTGAAACCATATTGCAATAGTTACTGCGGATGATGGTTACCCGTTCACCAAATTCACGAAGGCGTTCACCCGCAGCAGCAATTGCGGCATCGTCCTGGTCTATTCCTATAAATCTCCCCGTGGCAGACAAACGTTTGCATACTTCACTCGCATGACCCGCGCCGCCCAACGTCCCGTCTACATACGTTCCATCCGGTTTTATCTTAAGGTTCGCAATGGTTTCCTCCAATAGTACTGATGTATGCTGAAAATTCATGATTTTCTCCTGTATTTAAAAACGAGTCTTTACCAGCAGCCGCCGACCGCTGTCTTTTCTGCGCCGGACCGCAAAAGCTGTTACAGCACGATTCCCATCTCTGCCATATTTTCAGCGATCGCGTCCATATCATCATAGTTATTGTTCTCGTTCCATTTCTCCTTACTCCAGATTTCAATCCGGTTGATATTTCCGGTGAGGACCACATCCTTTTCCAGACCAGCAAACTCCCGCAGCGTCGCCGGTACGAGAATTCTCCCCTGCTTATCCAGTTCACAGGACGCAGCGCCTGCTACAAAGAAACGTGAAAAGGTTCTGGCGCTCTTGTTTGTAAGTGGTAAGGCTTTCAGCTTTTCTTCGAAGATCACCCATTCATCATTGGGAAAGATAAACAGACAGCCGTCCAATCCCTTCGTCAGCACGAACTCTTCTCCCAATTGTTCTCTGAACTTGGACGGTATAATCAATCTTCCCTTCGCGTCAATTGAGTGACTGTACTCTCCCATGAACATAATGAAAACCCTCTTATCCTAACCGAAGATGGAGGTCTCCCCACACACCACCTTCGTCTCAGTGCCGGACAGGAACTGCCACATTCCCTCCCCATGGCACCACCTTTCACCACTTTCTACCACTTATGTGTCTATAATATAACATCTTCAGGGAAATAGCAAGGGGATTTTCAGAATTTACAAAATTTCCTTCCTGAAAAAATGCAGGATTTATGCGGTTTTCCGGGAATTTGCTTTACCGCAGTGCAGTGTCGGACGGCGTGTGGGGGATTCTCCCTGATAAGGCTCTTTTTTTCCCTGTCCGGTGGGGAACGAGGACATATTCCCACCAGATCAGAACGTATTTGAATCTTTCTTTCCGCAAAAAATGGATGTTCAGGCACACTCCGGAGCGTTTACCGGCAAAAAAGAAAAAAACAGACAGAATTCCACCGTCTTCTTTGCTGTACAAGATATATACATCAAAGGACAGTGTCGATTCTGTCTGTTCTTTCCACTCAAATATATTCTGAAATTGTTCTCTGCCCGCTGCCTTCCATCGGCAGAACGGCTGTGCTATTTCTCTGTTTTGGTTTCCATGTCCTGCCCGTTGCCTGCTCCGCGAAGCTTTCTTCTCTTCCAGAGGATCACTCCGGCACATACCAGCACCAGTGCAATAGAGAGCATCTGTGAAACCGGAAGCCCGATTACCGGCAGCAGCAGCTGGTCGGTACGAAGCCCTTCGATCCAGGCTCTTCCCAGTCCGTATCCGGCAAGGTACATAAAAAACAGTTCTCCGTGGAACTTTGTGTGTTTTCTGTACCAGATCAGGATCAGCAGCACTCCTACATTCCAGAGGCTCTCATACAGGAACGTCGGATGCACCTGGATAAAATCAATGCCGTCAATGGTCACAAGATGATCCCACATTTCCTGGGTGATCTCGTTCTGACGCACCGCGGAAACCGGAAGCTGCATCGCGAAAAGATTGTCCGTATATCCTCCGAATGCCTCCCGGTTAAAGAAGTTGCCCCATCGGCCCATGATCTGTCCGAAAACGATACTCATACTTGCCGTGTCCATCACCTGGAAAAAATGGAGTTTCTTCACGCGGCAGTAGATCGCCACCGCGATACACGCGCCGATGATCCCGCCGTAAATCGCCAGGCCTCCCTGACGGATATTGAAAATACTCAGCAGATCGTCTTTGTAGGAATCCCACGCGAAAACCACATAATAAATCCTCGCTCCGACAATTCCTGCCGCGATGCCGATCATTGCCAGGTCAATATACTGGTCCGGATTCTGCCCGGTCCGTTTCGCCTCGTGCATCGCGATCGCCACGCCGATCAGCATACCGGTCACGATCACAATTCCGTAATACGCAATATCAAATCCAAAGACCGTCAGGGTCTTTCCCACATGCTCCAGATAGATCCCAAGATGCGGAAAATAAATCTGCATATCCATAAAGCATCCTTCTCCTGTTCACCGTTATTCTGTATGCACCCGCTCATCCAGCTGAACGGTACTTCTATTTTCTTTACACATTGAAGCGGAACAGGATCACATCTCCGTCACGCACCACATAATCTTTTCCTTCCATGCGCACCAGACCCTTCTCACGGGCTCCCGCATAGGAACCACAGTCCAGAAGGTCCTGATAATTCACCACTTCCGCCTTGATAAATCCACGCTCAAAATCCGTATGGATCTTTCCTGCAGCCTGCGGCGCCTTGGTGCCAAGACGGATGGTCCATGCACGGGTTTCATCTTCTCCTGCAGTCAGGAAGCTCATCAGACCCAGAAGGCGGTAGCTTGCGCGCACCAGTTTTTCCAGTCCGGATTCCTTCAGTCCCAGATCCTCCAGGAACATCTTCTTTTCATCGTCTTCCAGCTCGGAGATTTCCTCCTCGATCTGCGCACAGATGACAAACACCTCGCTGTCATGTTCTTTCGCGAATTCACGCACTTTTGCCACATGTTCGTTGGATGCTCCGTCGTCCGCCAGATCATCTTCGGAAACATTCGCCGCATAGATGACCGGTTTTCCTGTCAGCAAATTGTACTCTGCAAACCATTTTTCCTCATCTTCATTTTCCAGCTCGATCAGGGAGGCGTCCTTGCCGTCTTCCAGCAGCTTTTTCAGTCTCTGTTGAAACTCCAGTTCTTTCGCCGCTTCCTTGTCCATCCGGGCAGTCTTCGATGTCTTTGCGATCCTGCGCTCCAGAACCTCCAGATCCGCGAAGATCAGCTCCAGGTCGATGGTCTCAATATCCCTCAGCGGATTAATGTTTCCGTCTACATGGATGACATTCTCATCCTCAAAGCAGCGCACCACATGGACGATCGCATCCACCTCGCGGATATTTGCCAGGAACTGGTTTCCAAGTCCCTCACCTTTGGAGGCGCCCTTTACCAGACCCGCGATGTCCACGAACTCGATGACCGCCGGCGTCACTTTTTTGGAATGATAGAAATCTCCCAGCAGCTGCAGACGCTCATCCGGCACCGGCACCACGCCCACATTAGGATCGATGGTACAGAACGGATAGTTCGCGCTCTCCGCCCCTGCCTTTGTTAAAGAATTGAATAATGTACTCTTTCCTACGTTTGGAAGTCCGACGATTCCTAATTTCATTTTTATCTTTACCTGTTCAGAAACCTTTGATTTATGCGGATTTCTGCCTTTCTTTGTTTTTTGTTTACGCCCTTTTTACGCCTTTTTCACAACTGGCAGGCGTAACTGCCGCTAATTGCTGCACAGCCTTTACCAGTAACTTGCCCATCACATGAACATATCTGTCCATAGTTGTTTTTCATGATATGGACTCCATTTCGTCACAAAAAAAGAGTCCAACGCAACTATGAAGTATAGCACAAATGCTCTGTAATTTCAATCACATTCAGCAATGATTGCGGCACAATTCACGAAGTATGAAAAAAATCACAATCTGTATGATCAGGACAAAACCGCACACCCAACCGACGAACTGCATCGTTTCATCGATATAAATAACACCGGACACCAACATAATACGGTATGTGGTAAAGGCTCCGACGATGCAGCCAAGTACTGTAGGAATAAAATAAACGAACAGCATTTGCTTCGTAATAAGTGCCTTAATCTTTTTTCGCTTCATTCCCAGTTTCCACAGGTCATCATATACTTCCGCATCCTCCCATATTGTGCTGATCAGTTTCAGTCCCATTACCATTACAGCGGACACAAAGGCAAGAATCGCGATAAACAGCATAAGCATAAGGTAGGTCGCAAAGGCTTCAAACTGTGTCGTCGTGCTGCTTAGCTTTGAAAGCGGATATAATGACCAGACGCGAGCAATTCTTGTTTCGTTTCCCTCAAACGGAAGATATTCTGCCTGACTGCCTGTTTTTGCAAACGTCGCACTGTTATGCCAATTTGTAAATATTACTCCGTGATTGTCGGAAACAACCGCCTGCAAAATACTATTCTGAAAATCCGATGTACTTTTCCAGTTTTCCACATTTACCATATAAGAAACGGCCTTGTATCGGTTTGTAAGGGAAGCTGAGATCGCATTGTAATCTTCATCATTCAAGATTAAAAATGACGAAAAGACAGATCTGGTATTAAACAACCCGTCGCGGCATATCGGTTCATTTTGAATAAACAAGCACTCCTGTTCCGTTACGGGATTATAAAAAAGGCTGCGATCCGATGAAAAGGCATTTAACTTATAGTCCATACTGCTGTCGTAATAAACGGTATAGCTCCCTTTTGGAACGAATATGTCTCCACCGGTCAGAGCACGAAAATTCTTCTCACTGACAACGATACGGGAACTCCAGTCTTGCACGCCGTTCTTATAGTTATTCTGCACACCGAGCAAAAGGCAGTCGATACGCTCCATATCAGTAATCGTAGCATTGCTTTCCTCTGCGATTTCATAGATACGCTGTTCCGTCATGGGATGTTCATACGTCGCATTGATCGTATAGTCGTATGGTTCGTTTAGGGCAACATGATACCCGTCAATAAATCCAGCGGCTATGAAGCCAATACCAAAAACAGTAAATGTGATCAGCAATGTCGCCACAAAGATCGAGCGGGTATACTGCCGGATTTTCTGTTTTAACAGATTATAAAAAACGATGTTCTTATAATACGCTCTTTCCTGATACTTTTTCAGAATATCTCCCACAGACGCACATTGAATGATCAATACGTAAACGCCCCAGACAGCTCCTGCCAGTCCAAGAAAAGCCAACAGGGTATTGATAAAACCACCGATGTTTTGCAAAGTAAAAAAGGCAATGATACCGACAGGAACAAGTAAGGCGCCTAAAATCAGCAAGAATAACTTACCGGTTTTTGCTTCTTCGTTTTCATCCGATGTCTTAATGATTTTCAAAACATCCACATTTTTGATATATCTGCGATTGATCGTCAGTAGAATCATCCAATTCAACAATGAAAACAATACAGCAATGAAGAACCCTGTCCAACCGATGCTGAATGTCGTTTCTTGTGTTTTCAGAAATACGTTGAGAAACGCCCAGCACAGATAAGCAAGCGGAACCGACAAGAGCAAGCCAATCAAAGCGGCAATTTGAAACAGAAGCGTGTATTCTTTGGCAACAATTTTTTGTACGCTGCGCCGATCTATGCCGAGAGACAGAAAGATACCAATCTCCCGTGACTTAAATTTAAGGAACAGATTGTCTGCATATACCAGAAAAATCATGATACCTGACATAGAACCGAAAAACATTGCCTGTGAAATTGTTTGTGTTGATCCGCCGTCAACCAGGATATTGGTAACGGTAGGGCTGTATTGCAGAACACCGTATGCCCCTGTCATTGCTATTGAAAATACAATAGAGAAGAAGAACAGCCCATATTGTTTTCGACTGTTCTTAAAAAGCTTTTTGCTGATATCACTGAGCGTCATATCCATCACCATTTACCTTTCTTGTAAAGTCCAGCAGTTCGTCAAGGAAGTCTTTCGGCTGTCCGTGGCGTACCAGTTCTCCAAACACCACGCCATCCTTTAAGGCAATTACCTTATCAGCATAAGAAGCTGAAAACGCATCATGTGTAACCATAAAAATTGTCGCTCCCATTGTTTCCTTTGCGTTCAAAAAAGCCTCTATGACGGCTGTACTCGATTTTGAATCGAGATTTCCCGTGGGTTCATCTGCCAGGATGACAGACGGATGGTTCGATAGTGCCCTCGCTATGGAAGCCCGCTGTTTTTGACCTCCGGACACTTCGGCAGGATATTTTTCCGCAATGTCTTCAATACCAAAAATAGATAACAGGTTCTGAGTATTTTGTTCCATCTGGACTTTTTCCTTCCCGGCAATAATCTGCGGCAAAAAAATATTTTCACGGATCGTCAGTCCATTCAACAGCATAAAATCCTGAAAAACAAACCCCAGTTTATGCTGCCTTATTTCCGCGATTTCGTTTTCTTCGCCGGTTAAAATATCCTGCCCGTCAAGGATTACTTTTCCGCCGTCTGCACGGATGAAACCAGATATTACATTGAGCAGCGTCGTTTTTCCGCTGCCGGACGGCCCCATAATTGCGACGAATTCTCCATTGTGAATGGCTGCAGTGACATCTCTTAAAACGGGATAGTCTATCCCCTTTGAATGATACGTTTTGGAAACTTTTTCAATCTGTAACATATTTTTCGCCTTTCTCAATCGTTGGATTTTGATTTACACTTATATTTTAAAAGGCATTTTTCAAATATCTTTCAAACACAAAAAAATCTCCCTGTGAAACGCAGGAAGATTTCTGAAAGTAATTGTTTTAATCTGTCATTCCAAATCGAACCGTTACGGACGCGCCTGTTCTCATATTATTTGACAGTACTATGCTGCCATTGTGACGCTCACAAAGAATTTTACAGATATTCAGGCCAAGACCCAAATGTTGCACGGTATCCGCTCTTTTCTCTGTTGTATAGAACGGGTTTGTTGCTGATTTAAGGGCAATGTCATCAAATCCCTTTCCATCATCCGTTACCGTGATCGAGAACCTATCCGGATCAACCGCATATTGTATGGATATGGAAGATTTCGCATACCGCACTGCATTGGATAATATATTTTCGAACACCTGCATGACAATTTGGGAATCAACGCTGATCTGTGCAGTCACAGTCTTATTCAAAACGGATAGCTGTTTATCACCGCATACAATTTCGGCAGTATCGTTTAATTGGGCGATCAGCTCCTCCGTCGGCATTGATTTTCTGACAACCGGCACATCTTCAAGCCGCTGTAATGTATTCATGGAAGAAACGTAGCTCTTCAGCCGTTCGATCTGTCCAGCCATGACAGCATAAGTTTCCATCGCGTCGGCGGCACTCACTTTTCCCTCTGGCGTATACTTTTGAAGGATTCCCAAATGCCCCTCTATGACGGTAAGTGGTGTTCGCAGGTCGTGGGAAAACGCCGCGTTTATCTTTTGGCGTTCATCCATCTGCCGCCACATTTCACGATTATTATTTTCCAGCGCAGAGCGCATTTTTTCAAACGCTTTGCAAAGCAGCCCCATTTCATCCTTTCTGTCGTACGCAATGGAAAAATCCAGATCATTTGCTGCAATTCTATCCGACGCCATGAACAGGAGCATAAGCGGCTTCCTGATTTTGCTTCTGTAAAAAATAAGCCCCGCCAAAATAAAACAAGTAAGGTAAGTTACAGGCGGCAGGATCCATATACCCATTTCATATAACCACATCATTTTTCCATCATGCTCTGAAAGCTGAAATACCGACTGATTTCCCCATACCTTTTCGGAATTAAACCCCTCGACGATTTCTGAATATCGGAAAGCGATATCCATCTGTGCATTTGTGAGCAACGTTCTTTCCACTTCTGCCAGTAGCATTGCAAGAAGGAAAAAAGCAACCGCAAACAAAACAAACGCAGACAGAATGGACAAATCGCTCAATTTACGTTTGACTTTACCCATTTATAACCGACCCCCCAAACCGTTTCAATGTATTGTTTCGCCCCGACAGCGGCAAACTTTGCCCTGATTTTTCTGATATGTTCTGCTACAACAGAATTATTGCCCAGACCGTCCAATCCCCATGCAGCTTCATAAAGACGTTCCTTATCAAAAATCTGTCCGGGATTTTGTGAGAGCACTTCGAGTATGTCAAACTCCTTTTTCAAAAGCGGAATTTCCTGTCCGTCCCAATACGCCGCACGCTCTAAATAGTCAACTGCCAATTGTTCATCGAACAGAACGCGGGACTTTCTTTTACTGCGGTTTTCGCGGCGCAGATGTGCCGACACCCGCGCTCCCAGTTCATCAATAGAAAAAGGCTTTACAATGTAGTCATCCCCTCCGACGCCAAAGCCTTTGATCTTATCGCTGTCCTCTGCATTGGCTGTCAAAAACAGAATCGGGCAGGAAACAAAATCGCGTATACTCCTACACAATGTAATGCCATCGATCTCCGGCATATTGATGTCGAGCAAAATAAGATCAGGCTGCTTCTCCAACTTCTGCAGCGCCTCTTTTCCTCCGGCGGCTGTAATTACATGATAGCCTTCAAGGGAAAAATATCGTTTCAGCATATTTAAGATTTCTGTTTCATCATCTATCACCATGATTGTCTGTGCCATCTCCACACCTCCCCATGAAGAATTCTATCAATCATTTTTCAAATCTTTATCAATTTTGTACCGCATGCCGTATCCGTTTTCTGTCAGTCGAATCATTGATACAGCAGAAGATCCTCGAACTTTGGGAATGAACTATGCCAATGCAGGTTGTTGAAAAAAGCCGTGGCTGATTCTCCACGTTATGGAGCAATAGCCACGGCTTGTTCTTCTTATTCCGGGTGCATGTCCGAAACATTTCAGTCCTTGGACTGAATCATCAGCAGAACACCGTCCTCATATTTCACACGCCCCTGCGCTTCCACGATCTCATTGCTGACGCCAAGGCCTCCGGAAGCATTGATCAGGGTATAGTTTTCCAGAGGATACCTGAACCCTTCCAGCGTAAGTCCCGTCACCCGCTCCTCCAGGGGCATAAACGAAACATAGGTTCCGTGCTGTGTTTCCCTGTCGATGGTAAATTCTTTTTCACACGGCAGAGTGATCAGATTTCTGGAATCAATCAGATATGCCGGAATCTGTTTCAGCCATGCCTTTTTCAGATTCTGAACCGTACTGAAAAAATGATCCAGCCTTCCTCCGGTCCCGCCGAGAATATAAATCTCACTGCTTCCCAGAATGATGGCCTGCTGCAGCGCAAGATCCATATCGGTGTTGTCCTTGACCGGATTAAATTCCCGGATCGGCACCTGGTTTTCCTGCCGGTATTTCTCCAGCACGCCGTCTTTCAAACTGTCAAAGTCCCCAAGGATATAAGTGGGACGGATGTTTTCTTCATTGCAGAACTCAAGGCCGCGGTCCGCGGCAAGTATGATATCAAATTTCTGCTCCCGCATAAAACGGAGGACAAACTCTCGTTCAAGCATGCCCCCGGCAATGATACATGTCTTCACTTTTTCAGCTCCTTACCGTCTATTCTATTTTTCCGATCAGCATGGTTATACGGCTCGATATGTTCCTGAAACATATGAATATTTTTTTCAATCTCTCCGCCAAAAACCGCGGAACCTGCGACGATGATGTTTGCGCCTGCTTCCAGCACCTCATCCACAGTTTTCTCGTTGATGCCGCCGTCCACCTGGATCAGAACATCGGAATTTCCGGTGGCATCCAGCATTCTGCGCAGTTCCTTCAGCTTTCCGGCAGTTTCCGGAATGTATTTCTGTCCGCCGAAGCCCGGATTGACGCTCATGATCAGAACCATGTCCACTTTATCCAGCACCGGTTCCAGTACGCTCACAGGCGTCAGTGGATTCAAAGCCACGCCTGTCTGCATTCCCTTCGCATGAATCACATCCAGAGTAAACGGAAGATCGGAACACGCCTCCGCGTGAATCGTCAGCATATCCGCTCCGCATTCCTGAAAGCGCTGGATATAGCGCTCCGGATCCTGGATCATCAGATGGACGTCAAAATACAGAGTGCTTTCCTCCCGGATGGACTTGATCAACGGCATTCCAAAGGAAATACTTGGCACAAAGGTGCCGTCCATGACATCAATATGCAGCCAGTGGCAGCCTGCCTGTTCGATTTTTCTGATCTGCTCACCCAGCCGGTTGAAATCCGCGGCGAGAATTGACGGTGACAACTGATACCTCTGCATAAATTTAGTATCTCCTTTTTTCCTGCTCTTTTAATTCTTCGTAAAACATGACGTAATTTTCATATCGTGAACGGTGGATCCTGCCCTCTTCCAGAGCTTCCTTCACCGCACATCCCGGTTCCTTCACATGGACGCAGCCCTGGAACCGGCAGTTTCCTTCCATCGGATGAAATTCTGGAAAATATTGGCGAAGTTCTTCCTTCTCCATATTTTCTGTATACAGCGACGTGAATCCCGGCGTATCGCACAGCCAGGTTCCCGACTCCAGCGCGATCAGCTGAGAATGGCGGGTGGTGTGTTTTCCCCGCTTCAGTTTCCGGCTGATCTCGCCGGTCTCCATGCAGACCCCATCCTGAAAGAGGTTCGTCAGAGAAGACTTTCCGACACCGGAAGGGCCGGCAACCACCGTCGTCCTGCCCTTCAGATATTCTTTCAGTTCTTCGATTCCCTCTTCCCTTGCCGCGCTGCACAGAAACACCGGATATCCGCAGTCCTGGTAAACCTTTTCATAAGCCTGCGCTTCCTCCGGCGTTACCAGATCCCCTTTGTTGAAACAGACCGCAGCAGGAATTTCCTGCTGCTCCATCATCACCAGAAATCGGTCCAGCAGCGCGATGTTCGGCCTTGGATCTTCCAGGGCAAAAATAACCAGCGCCTGATCGATGTTGGCAACCGCCGGACGGATCAGTTCGTTTTTCCTGGGAAGAAGCGCTGTGAGGTTTCCCTCTTTTTCTTCTTCCTCCAGGATTTCGATCTCCACATCGTCTCCCACCAGAGGCTTTCTCTTATCCTTCCGGAAGATTCCCTTTGCTTTGCATTCATAGACGCCGGATTCTCCCGTATCCACATAGTAGAATCCGGCAATTCCCTTGATAATTTTACCTTTCATTGAACCCTCAGTTCTGATCGGCAGTGAACGTGCTGCTCTTTGAGATCGCCTGATAGTTTCCGGTGGAATCCATCTCGGAGATCAGGATATACACTTCTGCCGACGCGTCAGACGGCGCAGTCCATTCAATATTGATCGGATACGGCCACTGGCTGTCATCCAGAGTCATTCCTTCGTCCTGCCATACGGACTGTTCGGATCCGTTGACATTCTGGATCACCTCCAGTCGGATCACTCCGCCCTGATAATTCTCCGGTTTATTCAGGGATTTGTTGCAGCTCCAGGTGGCATTTGTCGCACCTTCCTCTGGCGCTGTGGTTGGATCCGCAGAAGCCTGCTCTGTATTGATGACCAGAGTCACTGTGGTTCCCGGCGCAACGTTGGTTCCGGCTTCCGGACTCTGATCGATGACTTCTCCGATCGCCACGCGGTTGGAGGTTGCGGTCGTCGTTGTTACTACCAGGCCGCGATCCTCAAGAATCGAAGTGGCTTCCTCCTGGGAGTAACCCTGTACATTCGGAATGGACACTTCCTCGTCCTCTTCCGCACCTTTGCTGACTACAACGGTCACTGTGGATCCCTGATCCACGGTGGAACCTTCACCTGGGTCCAGCGTGATTACGCTGCCCGCAGCCACATCACTGCTGAAATCCTCTGTGAAGCTTACTTCCAGACCGATGCTGTTCAGGGAAGCCTGTACGGCGTCTCTTGGCTGCCCGATCAGTCCGGTCGGAATCTCCACTTTGCCGGAACCGGCGCTCACATAATAAGTGATCGTCGAGTTCTTTGCAACCTGTGAACCCGGCTGCAGATCCTGACGGCAGATCTTTCCTGCCTCCACGGAATCTGACGGCTCTGTTCCTCCGGATGTCACACCAAGTCCCATCTCATTGGCGGTCTGCTGTGCTTCCTCCTCTGTCTTTCCCCGCAGATCCGGCACTGGTACCTGCTCTTCCCCCGCGTTGGATGTTGCGCTGCTGTCCACCGGCGTCGGTGTCGCCGTCGCCGTCACGGTCGCGGATGCAGAAGAAGCAGAATTGCCGTCCGACGTGTCTCTTCCGCCTCCGACAAAGCCAAGCGCCTGTGCAATGACATAGATCAGAATACAGATGATCACTCCGCAGACAACAAAACCGCCGATGGTGATCACTTTCTCCATCCTGCTTCCGGAGTCGTCGTCATCATCGTCCTCGTCGTCATCATAATCATCATCGTCATAATCGTCGTCATACTCATCCTCATCGTCGTAGGAAACGTAATCATCCTCGTCGTCATCGTCCTCCAGTTTGCTGTATCTTGGAGAAGAGGTCTGTTCATCCGCCGCTTTTTTCGCAGCCATTGCTGCGGAACCGGAACGGATCTTATCCAGCTCATCCTCGGAAACCATGACCGTCTGGGCATGGGAACTGAGCGGCATCAGAGTAACGAAATTTCCGTTGGGATCTACCAGAGAGTGTTTCAGGTCGTCGATCAGTTCTCCCATACTCTTATACCGGCGGTCCGGACTCTTCTGGGTACATTTCAGGATGATCTGCTCCAGGGAAAACGGCAGACTCGGCGTATACTTGGACGGAGCCTCGATCTCCTCCTGCAGATGCTTGATCGCAATGGCAACGGTCGTATCCCCGTCAAACGGAACACGCCCGGTCACCATCTCATAGATGGTGATACCCAGAGAATAGATATCACTCTTATAATCCGAATAGCCTCCGCGCACCTGCTCCGGTGAGCTGTAGTGGACGCTTCCCATGACATTGGAACTGATAGTATTGGAAGAGGTTGCCTTCGCGATACCGAAATCGGAAAGCTTTACCTTTCCGTCTGTGGAAATAATGATATTCTGCGGTTTTACATCACGGTGAACAATGCCCCGGTTGTGCGCCGCCTCAAGTCCGAGGGAAACCTGGATCGCAATGCTGGTCGCTTCCTTGACGCTCAGTTTTCCCTTCCGGTTGATATAATCTTTCAGCGTGATGCCTTCCACAAGCTCCATAACGATATAGTAAACACCGCGGTCATCTCCCACGTCGAACACGTTGACTACGTTCGGATGGGACAGTCCGGCAGCAGCCTGGGCTTCCGAACGGAATTTTGTGATAAAGGTCTTGTCCTCACGGAATTCCGGCTTCATCACTTTGACCGCAACCATACGGTTCAGCTTATGGTCCATGGCTTTATAAACATCCGCCATTCCGCCGGAACCGATTCTGCTTATAATCTCATATCTCTCGCCTAAAATAACTCCCTCTTTTAACATTCTTTCACCTCGTTTGTAAATGGTTCAACGACAATGACTGCGATATTGTCTTTGCCTCCATTTGCATTCGCTTTGTCGATCAGCTCCTGCGCCTTATCTTTTCCATCGTCCTCTTCGATGATCTCGAAGATTTCTTCGTCCGAAACCATATTTGACAGCCCGTCCGAACACATCAGAAGCTGATTGCCCGGTTCCAGCCGGATATCAAAGAAATCCACCTTCACGGTCTCGGCAGTGCCCACAGCCCTGGTGATGATATTTTTGTCCGGATGGTTTCTCGCCTGCTCCATGGTCAGTTCCCCGAGACGCACCATTTCCATGATCAGGGAATGATCCTGTGTCACCTGGGAAAAGGTACCGTCCGCGGCAAGATAAAGCCGGCTGTCTCCGACATTCGCCACATAAGCATAACTGCCCACAACCGTAGCGACTACCATCGTTGTGCCCATTCCTTCCATCGACTCGTCTCTTCGCGCCTGCTCCAGAATCTGGCTGTTGGCCGCCTCGATCCCATGACGAATGATCTTGACGGGATTAAAATTTCCGTCTCTCCGGACGGATTCCACCAGTACAGACACGCCGTAGCGGGAAGCAAAATCCCCGGCGTTATGACCTCCCATACCGTCTGCCACAACAAAAAGATTGGGAAGGTTTCCCACCGGTTCTTTGGAAACGAACACAAAGTCCTGATTCATTTTGCGTTTCTGACCGATATCGGTTGCAGAAAATACCCTCATGTCTTCCTCTCCTGTAAAGGGAATGTCCCGGACATTGCAACGGTTCAGTCCTGCTGAACCGTTGCATGCAAAATCCATTTAAATCGCCTTTGGCGATGGGATTTTGCACTCCTGAATCACGTTCTTACGGTCTGCGCAGCATGTGCGCAGACCTGATCTGAACGGCAATCAGACATTTCCCTGTCTGTCTTATCAATATAGCTTTTTCGTAACTGTCCACAGGCGCCGTCAATATCCGCGCCCATTTCCCTTCTAATAGTAACATTAATTCCGTATTTTTCAAGTTTATTTTTGAAATTCTCTATGACTTTTTTGCCGGAACGGACGTAATTCCGCTCCTTGATGGGGTTCACCGGAATCAGATTGATATGGCAGTTCAGGCCCCGGATCCTGCCTGCCAGCTGGTCCGCATCCTCCTGGGAATCATTCTCTCCGCCCACCAGAGAATACTCAAACGTCAGCCTCCGGCCTGTCTCCTGAAAATAATAACGACAGGCCTCCAGCACCTCGTCCATCGTATATTTATAAGCGATCGGCATCAGCGCCTTTCGCTTCTCATCGTTGGGGGCGTGGAGGGAAAGCGCCAGTGTGATCTGCAGATGCTCCTTGGCCAGGCGGCGCATATTCGGCACAATGCCGCAGGTGGAAACGGTGATGTTTCTCTGGCTGATGTTCAGTCCCTCCGGGCTGGAAAGGAGACGGATAAACCGCACCAGATTCTCATAATTATCCAGCGGCTCTCCGGTTCCCATCACCACCACATTGGACACCCGCTCCCCGGTGTGTCTTGAGATCTGATAAATCTGATCCAGCATCTCGCCCGCCGTCAGAGACCGCACCAGGCCGCCGATGGTCGACGCACAGAACCGGCAGCCCATCCGGCAGCCAACCTGGGAAGAAATGCATACAGAATTTCCATGATGATACCGCATCAGGACACTCTCGATCACATTCCCGTCCGCAAGCTCAAACAGATATTTCTGTGTTCCGTCCAATTTGGAGGTCTGCACCTCCACGATTTCCAGCGGCCGGTAATGATACGTTTCCTCCAGCTTCTGCCGGAATCCCTTGGACAGGGTCGTCATCTCCTGATAGGAGGGAGCCAGCTTCTGATGGATCCAGCCGTAAAGCTGTTTTGCATGAAATGGCTTTTCCCCCATTTGAACGCAGACTTCCTTCAGTTCATCGAGATTCATGGATTTGATATCCTTCATCCTTCCTTGTCCTCCTTTTTTCGGAACTTTGAAAGGAAGAAACCGTCACAGTTATGTACGCCCGGTATCAGCTGAAGATATCCCTGTTCCGTCTCCTCACTGTGGAGTTCTTCCGGCAGGCAGTCATTCAGGCTTACCGGCTCAAACGGGAATTCTTCCAGAAACCAGCGGAAATTTTCTTCGTTCTCTCTCTTATTCACTGTGCAGGTACTGAACACCAAAGTACCTCCCTCTTTCACATAGGACGCGGCATTTTCCAGGATCGTTCTCTGGAGATGGATCAGTTCGTTCTCCTTTGCTTTTGACGCATGGTACTTGATATCTGCTTTGCGTCCGATCACGCCATACCCGGAACAAGGCACATCCGCCAGTACCACATCCGCCTTCTCTTCCCAGCTCTCATCCAGAACTGTGGCGTCCTGCTGCACTGCCATCACATTGTTCAGTCCGGAACGCTCAATGTTTTCCTGGATCAGCTCCACCTTGTAAGGTGTCAGATCCTGTGCCTGGACGTAACCGCATCCCAGCATCCGGTCCGCCATATGGAGGCTTTTTCCTCCCGGCGCGGCACACAGATCCAGCACAGTGTCTCCCGGATGGGGATCCGCCACACACGCCGCCAGCATGGAGCTGACATCCTGCACCTGGAACCTTCCCTGCTGAAACGCCGCCAGCATGCTCAAGTGGTCATATCCCCGGATGTACCATGCCTCTTCCACATAAGGCGCCTTTTCCACGGAAACTCCCTGTTTTTCCAGACTGTTCAGGGTTTCCTCCACGGTATTCCGGAAGCGGTTGATACGGATCGTCGTGGGATGCTCCTGCAAAAAAGCATCCAGCATCTTCTCCGTCACATTCTCCGGATACTGCTCCAGAAATTCCTCCACGAGAAATTCCGGCATCGAATACCGCACCGACAGATATTCCGTCAGATCCTCCTCCCGGTCAGGGAAGGTCAGATGTTCTTTTTCCCGGACGATGCTGCGCAGCACGCCGTTGACAAAACCTTTCAGAGCAAAAAAGCCCTTCTTTGCCGCCAGTTTCACCGCCTCATTGACCACCGCCGAATCCGGCACACTGTCCATAAACCGGATCTGATAGACCGACATCCGAAGCAACGTCCGGATCACCGGTTTGCATTTATGAATTTTTACTTTGGAATACTGATTGATCACATAATCATTCTGGATCTGATATTCCACCGATCCCTCGCAGAGCCGGGTAATGAACGCCCGGTCCTGCTTCGGGAGGAACTGGTACTTTTCCAGCATCTGGCGGATCGCCATATGGCTTGGAACCTTCTCCTTTTCGATCTGAAGCAGGATGTTCAATGCCAGTTCTCTTGTATTTACCATATCAGTCATCATTTCTTATCCTCCCGGACAAAATCAAAAGCCGCAGCAGCTGAAGCAGAGAACCGACCACCGCCGCCACGTAAGTCATAGCTGCCGCTCCCAGTACCTTTTTCGCACCCGGAACCTCGGATGTTCCAAGGATTCCTGTGGATTCCAGCATCCGGATCGCCCGCGCCGAAGCATTGAACTCCACCGGGAGCGTCACAACCTGAAAGATCAGTGCAAACAGAAACAGCAGGATTCCAATGTTCACCAGCGACTCCATGCTGAAGATCAGACCCATGATAAACAATGGCCAGAACATCTGTGAACCGAAATTCGCCACCGGAACGATCGCGCCTCTGACCTTCAAAGGCACATACCCCCGGGCATCCTGGATCGCATGGCCGCACTCATGAGCCGCAACGCCCACGGCTGCCAGCGAGGACCGTCCATACACCGCATCCGACAGATTCACCGTTTTGGACCGGGGATCATAATGGTCCGTCAGATTTCCGGACACACGGCGGATACTCACGTCATAAATTCCCGCCGCCTGCAGAATCCGAAGCGCCGCCTGCTCCCCGGTCAGCCCGCTGAGCGACCGCACGCTCTGATACTTCCGAAACGTCGCGTTCATGGAGGCTGAAACGGCAAGGGAAATCAACGCCGCCAGAACCACCAGCACATAAGTCGGGTCCCAATAGATAAATGGCATAAACTATCAACTACTCCTTTCCAAACTCAAAAGCAATTTCCCTATCTCCCCGCATTCCGTATTATTCAAACCGGGAACCTGCCTCAATCTTGTGGCCCCGCAGGAAATCCTGCACTGCCATCCGTTTCTTTCCTTCCATCTGCAGTTCCTCGATCACCAGGATACCGTCGCCGGTCCGCACATGGATCCCGGACTCATCCGCTGCCCAGATCTCTCCTGCATGCTTTTTCGGATCCTGTCCCGGCAGCGCCGCAAACAGATCGCCGCCGATCAGCGCCATCACGCGGGCTTTCCAGATCTTCACGTTTTTTCCATTCAGTTTCGTATAAGCGCTGGGCCAGGGATTCATTCCGCGGATCAGACGCTCGATCTCAGCCGCATTCCGGCTCCAGTCAATCTTTCCGTCTTCCTTTTTGATCATCCGGGCGTATTCTGTGGTGCTTTCCTCCGGCTGTTTTTCCGGAACCACAGTTCCCGCTTCCAGCTTTTCCAGTGTCTCCACCAGAAGCTTCGCCCCCGCCTGGCTCAGTTTCTCGAACAGGCTTCCGCCCGTTTCCTCCCGCTCCAGCGGAACAACGACCTTTGTCAGCATATCTCCGGTATCCAGACCGGCGTCCATCTGCATGATCGTCACACCGGACTCCTCCTCACCGTTGATCACCGCCCACTGGATCGGGGCAGCGCCGCGGTAAGCGGGAAGCAGCGAAGCGTGAACGTTCACACATCCGTATTTCGGCAGATCCAGGATCGCCTGCGGGATGATCTGTCCAAAGGCGGCCACAACGATCACTTCCGGCTGAAGTTCTTCCAATACCCTGATAAACTCCGGATCTCTGACTTTCGCCGGCTGGTACACCGGAAGGCCGAGGCGCAGAGCCGCTTCCTTGACCGGCGTGGGCTGTATCTGCTTTCCGCGTCCTTTCTGCTTGTCAGGCTGTGTCACAACACCTGGGATCTCGTGTCCCGCCGCAGCGATCGCTTCCAGCGTTCCCACCGCGAAATCCGGCGTTCCCATAAAAACTACTCTCATCTTATTCTTCCTCTTCCTCGTCGTCATATTCATTGTCCCAGAGTTCGCCCTCCACCTTTTCGGTGTACATATGGCCGTCCAGGTGATCGCATTCGTGGCAGATCGCCCGCGCCAGCAGCTCGGTTCCCTCCAGCTCAAACGGTTTCATCTCCCGGTCCAGCGCACGGACTTTCACATAATTGGGACGTGTCACCATGCCGGATTTTCCCGGCAGGCTCAGGCATCCCTCGCCTCCTGTCTGTTCTCCGGAAGTCTCGATGATCTCCGGATTGATCAGGATATGCAGCGTCCCGTCGGTGTCGATCACGACGATTCTTTTCAGCACGCCCACCTGCGGAGCGGCAAGTCCTACGCCGCATGCGTCATACATGGTATCCACCATATCGTCGATCAGCTGCTGGATCCTCGGCGTCATCTCTTCCACCGGTCTGCAGACTTTTGTAAGGACCTTGTCGCCCACAATTCGAATTGTTCTGATTGCCATTGTTCTTCTCTCCTTTTTCTGCTATGTATTAAAAAATCTATGCGTTAAAATCAAACTGTATATAGATATTGGAAAAGCCGCTGTTGATCTCGATGTACCGTTCCAGCCGTTCCCGAAGGGAAAACAGTACCTCCGGGCTGGATGCCTTCACATACAGGACAAACCGGTACAGATCACTGATCTTTGCGACGCTCTCCCTTGCCGGGCCGATGAGCTGGACACGGGGCTCCACATGGAACCGCAGCAGAAATCTGCGGATATATTCCATCGCCTGTTCCAGCCGCTCTTCCTCCGGACAGGAAGCGTGGATCGCCATCATGTGATACGCCGGAGGGTAATCCATCAGTTCCCGGTAGCCGATCTCCTCATCGAAGAATGCCGGATAATCCTGCGCCGCCGCCGCCCGGATACTGTAATGCTCCGGCTGATACGTCTGGATCACCGCAGTTCCTTTTTTTTCTTTTCTTCCCGCTCTGCCGACCGCCTGCGTGAGGATCTGAAACGTCCGCTCCCCCGCACGGTAATCCGCCGCGTTGAGGGAAAGATCCGCCGCCAGCACTCCTACCAGCGTAACGTCGGGAAAATCATGCCCCTTGACGATCATCTGCGTACCAATCAGCACATCCGCCTCCCGGTCAGCAAAAGCGGAGAGGATCTTTCCATAGCTTTCCCGGTTCCTGGTCGTATCCGCGTCCATCCGCAAAGTCCGCACCCCGGGAAATGTCTTTTGCACAATCTGTTCGATCTGCTGAGTCCCCGCCCGAAATCCTCCGATATAGGGAGAACCGCAGGAAGGACACCGGTTCTGCTGCCGGACCCGGTAGCCGCAGTAGTGGCAGACCATCGTCCCGTCATTGTGTTCCGTCAGCGAGACATCACAGTGGGGACATTTTACCACATAACCGCAGGAGCGGCAGGAAATAAATCCCGCATAGCCTCTCCGGTTCAAAAACAGCATCGCCTGTTCTTTCCTCTCCAGACAAGCGCTCATCCGTTCCGCCAGCACAGTGCTCAGGATCGAGCGGTTTCCTTTTTTCAATTCTTCCCGCATATCCACGATACATACATCCGGAAGCCGGGAACTTCCATATCTGCCTTCCAGGACAAACAGGGCAAACTCCCCGGTTCTGCATCGATAGTAGGCATCCACCGAAGGGGTCGCGGAGCCGAGCACCACATGCGCCTGCTCCAGCCGCGCCCGCTCGATTGCCGTCTCCCTTGCATGATAGCGGGGCGTCACCTCACTTTTATAGGAACTTTCGTGTTCTTCATCGATAATGATCAGTCCAAGATTGGGAAACGGGGTAAACAATGCGGAACGGGGCCCCAGCATAATGCTCACCTGACCCTCGGAAGCCAGCTCCATCTGTTCATAACGCTGCGCCGGCGTCATTTTTGAATTCAGGACTGCGATCCGATCCCCGAAGTATCCGCGGAACCGTTCCACATTCTGATAGGTCAGCGCGATCTCCGGAATCAGGACGATCGCCTGGCGTCCTTCCTGCAGTACCTTTTCGATCAGCTTCACATAGACCATGGTCTTTCCGCTGCCCGTCACCCCCTGCAGCAGGCATGGGCGGTCTTTTTCCTTCCATTCCCGGAAAATGCCTTCCGCCGCCTGTTCCTGAGAATCGCTGAGTTGAAATCGGACGCCCGGTTCTTTTGTTCCGGAACCAGGCGACTGGCTTCTGGTACTTTGCGTCACCTTTATGACGCCCTGTTCCTCCAGGCTTTTCACTGTGGCGGCGGTCACTTTCAGTTTCTTTGCCGCCTCGGTATAATCCAGGGACTGTTCCTCCAGCAGCCGTTCCACAAGGCGTGCCTTGGCTTTATATTTCTTCCTCCCGAGCTCTTCCAGCGTTTCTCTGGCTGCATCCGGCGTCTGCATCAGCACGATCCGGCGTTTTTCCCTCGCCTTTGACTTACTCTTTACGGGAAGGACGGTCTTCAGCGCCTGGATCATCGTAGAGCCGTAGGTATGTTTCATCCACGCCGCCAGCGTGATCAGCCGCGCCTCCACCGTCACTGCATCCTCGGAAAGTTCCCGGATTTCTTTCATCCTGCTTTCCTCGAATTTTGCCTCACCGCTCACGGAAAGAACGTATCCGGTCACCAGGCGGTTCCCGTTTCCAAAAGGGATCTTCACCTGGCTGCCCGGAAAGATCTTGTCTTCCAGTGCTTCCGGGATCCGGTACTGAAAGGTACGGTCCAGTTTCTCATGGGTAATATCTACAATGATATCCGCATAACTGCTCATGCTTTCTCCCTGTCTTCTTCCAGGATCTCACGGATCAGCACACGTTCATCCATCGGATATTTCTTTCCCTGGATGATCTGATAATCCTCATGCCCCTTGCCTGCCAGCACAATGATATCGCCCGGCTCTCCATGGTGGATCGCATAAGCGATCGCCTCCTTGCGGTCAATGATCTCCACATATTTTCCGCTGGTTTTGGAAATTCCCGTCTTGATATCATCGATGATCGCCTGCGGGTCCTCATTTCTCGGATTATCCGATGTGATGATCGTAAGCTCTGCCAGGCGGCCGGACACTTCTCCCATCTCAAATCTTCTGGAACGGGAACGGTTTCCGCCGCATCCGAACAGGCAGACCAGACGATGGGGCTGATATTCCCGCAGAGTGGTCAGCAGACTTTCCAGGCTCATGGCATTGTGGGCATAATCGATCATCAGTGTAAAATTGTCAGAGACCTTCACCATCTCCGCTCTTCCTCGCACCTTCGCCACTTTGAGCGCCGCCTGGATATTCTCCACGGACACCTTGAAGTGACGGCAGATGGAAATCGCAGTCAGTGAATTATAAATATTGAATTTTCCTGGAATATCAATCTCCACTGGAAAATGCATCAGCCCGTCTACGGTATAGGAAATTCCCAGATATCCCGGATAAGTCACCAGTTTTTCGTCTGCTGCACGAAGATCCGCTTCCTGCGAAAATCCATAGGTTTCCAGTTCACAGGTATGACCGTCAATGATCTCCTCAAAATGCTCATCGTCCCGGTTGACGATCCCGATCCGGCACTGGGAAAGCAGACGCTTCTTGCACTCCAAATACTGTTCGAAACTGCTGTGCTCATTGGGGCCGATATGATCCTCCCCGATATTGGTAAAGATTCCGAAATCAAAGGTAATGCCGCCGCACCGATGGAGCATCAGCGCCTGGGAGGAAACTTCCATGACCACGCAGTCACAGCCTTCCTCAACCATCTCAGAAAAATATTGCTGCACCAGGTAAGATTCCGGCGTTGTGTTTTCCGATGGAATGTGCCGGTCTCCGATGATGGTCTCGATCGTTCCGATCAGACCCACTTTGTAACCGGCGTTTTCCAGAATCGACTGTACCATATATACGGTAGTGGTTTTGCCTTTGGTTCCGGTCACACCGATGGTTTTCAGCTTCTTTGCCGGATGATCGAACCACGCACAGGAAATCAAAGCCAGGGCATATCTGGTATCGGAAACCTGCAGCACGGTCACTTCCTTCGGAACATTCACCGGCTCTTCCACTACCAGTACCCTGGCGCCTTTCTCAACCACCTCATTGACAAACGTATGACCATCCACGACAGCACCCCGGATGCAGACGAACAAAGAGCCCTTCTCCACCTTGCGGGAATCATAGACGACAGACCGGACTTCCGTGTCCAGGGAACCCTGCAGACATTCGCAGGAAAAATTTTCTATGAGTGAACGTAGATTTTTCATCTATTCTGTGCCTCCTCAAATACGATATCATCTTAAAATATATCATAGACGGAAAAACATTGCAATAATGTTCAAGAATAGGGACAATGGCTTTTATGGAGCGGACAGGCAGCAAAATCCCTGATTTCCATTTTCTTTTGAGTTTCTTTTGATTTTCTTAAAATCTTTTCTTCTTTTTTTATTCTTTGGACATACTTTCAACACACTTTTTTCTTATACTAATACTCGGATAGTTGATTAACCACTCACTATCTCCCCCCTCATTAGAAAATGGCGATATACTTCGGTATATCGCCATTTTTGTTTTTGGACTATTTTAAATTGTGACTAATACGTGACTAATTGGTCTCGATTCATCTCTTCCGTTATACGGGTTCTGCGCTTATTTCGCGTTCAGCGCCGCCATCGTGATATAGTTGTACGGCTGATTGAAATGCGGAAGGAAGAAAATATCCAGCAGTTTCAGTTTATCGATGGTCACGCCTTCCTCGATCGCCAGTGAGAACATATGTATGCCCATGGAAATATCCTCTGTGGACGCCATCTGAGCGCCTACCACCCGGCGGGATTCGGTCTCATAGACAATACGGATCTTTACTTTCGCGTTTTCTTTCATAAAGCCCGGTTTCTGCAGGTCTTCATAGTCGGTATAGCTGACTTTCATTCCGTTTTTCTCCGCCGCGCTGACAGAAAGGCCGGTGGATACCATGTTGTAGCCGAAAATGGAAATTCCGTTGGAACCCTGTACTCCGATAGATTCCAGCGGAGTTCCTCCGATGTTGTGGCCTGCCACAATTCCGGAACGAACCGCATTGGTCGCCAGGGCAATATAGGTTTCCGCCTGCAGTGCGTTGGAATAGATTGTCGCACAATCACCTACCGCATAGACATCCGGATCACTGGTCTGCTGATGTCTGTCCACACGGTACGCGCCATTGGCAAAGCACTCCAGATGGTCTTTTCCAAGTTCATTGTTCGGGCGGAAGCCGATTGCATTGATCACCAGCTCTGCCGGATATTCGCCTTTATCGGTTACGATCGCTTCCACACGGCCGGTCCCCTTGTAGGCAACCGCGCGCTCTTCGTAATGGGTTTCGATTCCATGCTCCTGCAGATTCCGGTCCATCTCTTTGGCAAACTCCGAATCATAATAGCTTGCCAGTGAAGTCGGAGCCACATCAAACAGACGCACCTCTTTGCCGCGGCGTTTTGCCGCTTCCGCAATCTCCACACCGATATAACCTGCACCGATGACAGCCACATTTTTCACAGAGTCATCGCTGATCTGACGATCCACTTCCTGTCCGTCCTGGAACAGTTTCAGGAAACTGATGCCTTCCAGATCATTTCCCGGAAGAGCCGGGGCAATCGGAAGAGAACCGGTGGCAAGCACCAGCTTGTCGTAGGTTTCCTCGGAGGTCGTTCCGTCTGCGCTCTCGCAGTAAACAATCTTTTTATCAAAATCAATCTTCCGGACGCTGGTCTCCATCCGGATGTCCGCACCTTTCGCCTCAAAAGCTTCTTTGTTGGTATAAAACAGCTTCTCGTAGGAATCGATCTGTCTGCCCACCCAGAGAGCAGTTCCGCATCCCAGATAACTGAGATTGGTATTGCGGTCGATCATGACCACTTTCTGTTCCGGATAATTGTCCAGCAGTGTGTTAGCTGCAGCAATTCCCGCATGATTTGCACCAATGATCACTGTTTTCATGTAAAGTACCTCCCAATTCTTTTTTGTAAAAAAATGGTAATCATTTTCCTTTTCATTATAAAAGGTTGTCCGGATAATAGCAATCTGTAATTTTATATTTTTTTCCATCATTTGCAACAGGCCCCCGTTCAGCCGGCGGAACTGTTACTATCATTTTCCAGCAGTTTGTTATATAATAGCGGAATGAACGCAAAAGGAGGAACATATGAAAAAATTAGGAACTGTAGGAAACGTGCTTCGCTGGCTGTTCGGAATTATCTTTCTGATCGGCGGGCTGAGCATTGCCGGAACCGAAAGTATGCTGGAAGGAATCTTTCTGGCTCTCTTCGGTTTCTCTTTATTACCATTCTTCTGGAAACTGATCTCGCACAGAAAAAAATATCCAAAATGGATCGCGGCGGTCGTCCCCATCGTACTGTTTGTGATGGCGTCGGCAGCCGCGCCGACCACCGACGCCCAGGCTTCTTCCGCGCAGTCTGCTTCTGTCCGCACAGATTCCGCCGATGATTCTGCTGTACCGACGGTTGCTGCTCCCACTGCAGAAAAGCCCGCCGCTCCCGCTGCCGATACCCCTGCGCCGGCAGCCGCATCAGCCACTGCATCCGAAACGGAAGAAACTGCCGGTGAAATGACGGTTCACTTTCTGGACGTGGGTCAGGGTCTTGCCATCCTGGTACAATCGGACGGACAAACTCTGGTTTACGACGGCGGTGACAGGGACACCTCCAGTTTTGTCGTATCCTATTTAAAGGATCAGGGTGTGTCAGCCATCGACTATCTGATCAGCAGCCATTATGATTCCGACCATGTTTCCGGACTGATCGGATGTCTCAATGCCTTTGATGTAAAAAATGTCATCAGCAGTGATTATGTCCACGACAGTAAGACCTACGAATCTTTTATCAGCGCTGTGGAACAGGAAGGCCTCACACCGCAGCATCCGTCCGTGGGAACGGAGTTCTCTTTCGGAACCGGAAGCTTCACCATCCTGTCACCTGCCTCCATTGACACGGACGACAGCAACAGCAATTCCGTGGCGATCAAACTGAACAACGGTGCCAACAGTTTCATTTTTACAGGCGACGCGGAAAACAGCAGCGAATCCGACATGTGCCGTTCTGGCATCGACCTTTCCTGTGATGTTCTGGTTCCCGGCCATCACGGCTCCGCAACCGCCACAAGCTGGGATTTCCTGCAGGCAACGGTTCCGGAATATGCCGTCATCAGTTGCGGAACCGACAACCAGTACGGACACCCGGACAAAGACACCATGGATAAACTTGAGTCCATGGATATCCAGGTATACCGTACAGACAAACAGGGCACCATCGTCGCAGTTTCCGACGGTACCACGATCACCTGGAGCCAGGAACCCTGCAATGACTACACCCCCGGGGACAGTTCTGATACCGGTACGCAGCCCGCTTCTGATCCTGCAGCCGCACCGGCCCAGGCTGTGACAAAAGCGCCGACTCAGGCTGCTGCGGAAACTCCTGCTCCGACTGCAGCGGAAACATCGGCTCAAGCTGCTGCAGAAACACCGACTCAGGCTGCAGCGGAGACACCGGCTCCGACGGTAACGGAAGCGCCGACTCAGGCCTCTGCGCCCGCGGTGGAATCCACGCCTGCAGCCGAAGAACAGGTTTGGGTATCCGCAACCGGAGAAAAGTATCACAACAAACCAAACTGCGGCCGGATGCACCCGGACAAAGCACGCCAGATGTCAAGATCCGACGCTGAGGCACAGGGACTTGAACCTTGCAGTAAGTGCTTTTAAGAGGCGTATTTCTCTTGATTTTTCAGTAAAATCACTCTATAATATTGTGTATCACCGTTTCTGTTCTGCGGTTCTTGCCGCGGACGCAGCGAAAACTTCGGATAAAGAGAGGATTTTTATATGATGAAGAAAAAAGTTGTAGTGGCGCTTGGCCACCGTGCACTTGGAACCACCCTTCCGGAACAGCAGATTGCCGTAAAACGTTCTGCTAAAGTGATCGCAGACCTGGTACAGGAAGGCGCATCCGTTGCCATCACTCACAGCAACGCTCCGCAGGTCGGCATGATCCACACTGCGATGAACGAATTTGGAAAATCCCATGAAAACTACAGTGCGGCTCCGATGTCTGTCTGCTCCGCAATGAGCCAGGGATACATCGGCTATGACCTTCAGAACAGCATCCGCGCGGAACTGCTCCGCCGTGGAATCTACAAACCGGTAGCGACCGTGATCACTCAGGTTCAGGTAGATCCATACGATGATGCGTTTCACCATCCGACCAAAGTTGTCGGGCGTTATATGACAAAAGAAGAAGCCGACGCGGAAGAAGAAAAAGGAAATTACGTGGTTGAGACAGAGCAGGGATATCGCCGTATCGTTGCCTCTCCGAAACCTCAGGATATTATCGAGATCGACACGATCCGTCTGCTGATGGATGCCGGACAGGTTGTCATCGCCTGCGGCGGCGGCGGAATCCCGGTACTGGAGCAGGAGGAAGAGCTGAAAGGCGCTTCCGCAGTCATCGAAAAAGACCTGGTAAGCGGAAAAATGGCTGAGATGGTTGACGCCGATGAGCTTCTGATCCTGACCAGCGTAGAGCACGTTGCTGTCGGATATCACACCAGCGAAGAGCGTCAGCTGGAGCATATTTCTGTGGCTGAGGCAAAGAAATATATGGAAGAAAAGCAGTTTGATGAGAAATCTGTCCTTCCAAAGATCGAAGCAGCCGTTTCTTTCGTAGAGCAGAAAGCCGGAAGACGTGCAGTGATCACTTCCATCGACAAGGCAATCGAAGGATATAACGGAAAAACCGGAACGATCATTGAATCATAATTGAACATTGTTTCCGTAACAATTTAATCCGAGGACAGCCGGGAGGATATTCCGGACGCCCTCGGATTTTTCACATTTTTACTTATTTTTACGTATCCTTTTGAATCCCTCCGGCAAGATCCAGGAAACTCCCAGAAGCAGGGCAGCCAGGAGGATAAACGCGTCCCAGGGATAGACCGCAGAAAAATATTTGCTCTGCTCCTGTACGATCCTGTCCAGAAGAGCAATCACTCCATTGCCAACAATCCCCAGAAGGGTCACTATGACAACACTGTGAAAAACTCCTTCCAGTCTCACCATATCCCTCTGCTGCTTTCCGGTCACTCCCAGGATTTCCAACGTTTTCATTTCCTTTTCCCGCATGACAAGATCCATATAGCGCGCACTGGCGTAAGTCAGAATTCCAAGCAGGAAAAGCATCGCGCAGACGGCTGCCATACAGATTCTGCTGTTTTTCAGATACCGCGTCTCACGGACGATCACATCCGACTTGCAGGTCAGAGTAACCAGCTCCGCATCTACCCCGTATTGTGTTTGAAATTCCCGGTTTACCCTGTCTACCTCTTTTCGGATTGCCTCTTCTGCGTTTCGTTCCTGTTCCCCGGGAACATAAACATCCACTTCCAGAACTCTCTGGTAAAGCTTCTCAGAAAGCGCCTGAAAGGTCTCTTCCGACACCATCATCCAGCAGGTGTTTTCCTCTTCCCAGAACAAATCAAAATCCGACAAATCTGTTTTCAGCAGATCAACACATTCCACAACCGTCAGTTCTGAAACAGGATACTCCGACACTAAAGCGCCGGCCGCCATTGTATCCACCATCTGAAAGACCGTCTCTTCCCAATGCTCCTTCACCTTTTCCTGGAACGGCATTCCTTGATGCAGAAGAACCGCTTCTCCCTTTTTCAACACTTCCCTCTGGGACGAGATCCGCTTCAAAAGCCTGTCCTCTTCTTCCTCTGAGAGAACATAAATAACCCCCTGTGGTATATCCGTAGCAGATTGATATAAATCTGCAATCAAATGATCTTTCTTTTCACCTTCCACCTCTGAGTCCGAGACGCTTCCCACCCCCTTTTCCTCCGTAAAGGGAAAAGCATTCGTATCAAACTCAGTCAGGAGATATCCTTTCTTTACTTCTGCCCGTCCCTCCACCTGTTCTGCAAGTTTTTCCAGCTGCTTCCGCAAATCTTCCGGAAAAAAATCCATTTCCAATAAGTCTGACTCTCTCCTGCACAAAAAATCATAACAGTTATAAGTAATGCCAATCCGAAACTCCGGATTTTTCTCCAGTTTTCTGATCAGATCGGTCCCGCTCGTCAGGCTCACGGTACACAGCGCGGCAATTCCTCCCAGGGAAACAATCAGAATACTGAAAGCAAAACTTCTCCGGGAATTCTCAATAGACTTCCACGCCATTTCCATCAGAAAGCTTTTTCTCTTTTTCCACAGATCCTCCGGTCTTTTCCTGCGCGGAAGCGAAAACCTTTTCTTTTTCTTGCTCATTCTTTTTGTTTCCATGAGCCCCATCGTCTCCGCCGCATTGGCACGAAACAACACATGGAAACTCCTGGATGCCGTGACAAACCCAATCATACAGACAACCAGGGCATATCCTGCACAGAAAGGAACCGACAAAAACGAGGCGTTCTCCATTTCTCCCGCTTCCCCCATATACATTTTTGTCATCATTGCCGGGAATACACACCCGATGATCAGGCAGGACAGAACTCCTCCCAAAATCGTCCCCTTGAAAATATCCCACAGCACCTGGCGGTAAACCACCCTGCGGATCTGCTTCACCGTAACCCCGATGGTCCGCATGATTCCATACTGACGCACATCTCTGACAAAAGAAATTCTGATCAGCTGGTAAATGAGCAGAACTGCGCACAGAACAAGCAGGATCAGAAGAAATGCGCCGATTCCAAAACTCCCGGCAATCCCCCGGACGCTTTTATAAAACGCCGAATCCTCCGACACAAAATACTCGTCTTCTCCAAGAGCAATGGATTCTCTTAACAGCATTTCTGTCTGCTCGCCGCTTCGCAGACTGTCCTTCATATCCAGAAGAATCCTGCAGGGAAACTCTGTAAGATCCGCCTGCTCCAATTTCTTTTTTGAAAGATACGCTGCCGAAAAATTTGAAGCATCTTTCCTGTAATCGGTATAGTAACCGGACAGGATAAAGTTCTGCCGCCCGGTCCCCTTCACAATAAAAACACTGTTCCAATGAAACTCCAGGGAAAGTTCCATGCCAATCTCCGGCTGGCGGATTCCAAGGAACTCCAATGTCTTTTGTGACAGCATGATTTCATTGGCTTCTTCCGGGTAGGCACCGTAAATATCTGTATAAGCCGCAGCTTTCAGCTTTTCCCAGTCCTGTTCCTCCATGACAGAACATTCGCAGTATACGATTCCGTTGTCCATAAGCTTTCCGCATACTTTTTCCAGACCGATCTGCCGGATCATCTGAAAATTTTTCAGAATCTCCGCTGTTTTCTCTGTCCCGTTCTCAACATACGTGTCCACCACAGAGCCATTTTCCCTCAGATACCGCAGCTGATCCGCCCGGATCTTCCCTTGAATAAATCCCAGCAGCAACATGCCCAAAAGCATCAGCATACCGCTTGTCAGCGCAAGTACCAGACCCCGTTTGCGATTGCTGTTTTTATAGGCTTTTCTCAACAGTTTCTCCGCCGACTGCCGATATTCCTTCCTGCCTCCATTCATCTTTTACCACTTCCCCGTCTTCCAGGCAGATCATTCTGTCCGCCATTTTGGCAATTTTCTCATCATGAGTAACCACAATCAGCGTCTGACCGTATTGCCTGCTCATATCCCTCATCTGCTCCAAGACCGCCGTTCCGGTCCTGCGATCGAGGCTGCCGGTGGGCTCATCCGCCAGGATCACCGGCGGCCGGTACAGCAGAGCCCTGGCGATCGCCACTCTTTGCTGCTGTCCGCCCGACAATGTGTCCGGCATCTGATACAGCTTTTCCCGGATTCCCAGCTTTTCCGCCAGCATCTCCACTTCTTCCCTTTGAATTTCCATATCCAGCAGTTTCAATGGAAGCAGAAGATTTTCCAGAACCGTGATGGACGGCAGAAGATTATATTTCTGGAAAACAAATCCAATCTCCTTTCTTCGAAAAACCGTCCGCTCCTCTTCTGACAAATCGGTAAGACAGGTGCCGTCCACCGCCACATATCCTTCTGTCGGCGTATCCAGACCGCCGAGAATGTTCAGCAGCGTCGTTTTTCCACTGCCGGAAGTTCCCATAATCGAAAGAAACTCTCCCCGGCAAACCTCAAGGGACACGCGGTTCAGCGCTTTCAGGTAAGACTCTCCGCTCTCAAAAATTTTTGTAACCTCTCTTAGAATGATGATATTTCCGTTCATACATGTTTCCTCTGTCTGCCGCTTTCATCGGTGTAAAGTTGTCATCCAACTGTATCTCTTCTTCCAATGCAATTTCTCAATCCTTTTTATGCATTTTCGATTCTTCGTTTGAATATTCCGATAATCTTTGTTTATTTCCTTTTTTGATACTTCAATTATACAATAGACACCATAATCCATCAATTATTTTCGTCGTTATTACGATTACCGGAATATTTTTTTGTCGTTTCTTCTTTTCATGTATACAATGAGCGAAAAAGCATGTTATAATCTTAAAGTGTACGATAGAATATCTGAACGTTTATAAAAGAGGTTCCTTGCTGGAGCGTCACCGTTCATAAAGATATATATTTTTCAAACACACTCTAAAGTCACAGGAGGGATTTTCCATGGATTTATTACAGGCGATGTACGACCGGCACTCTGTCCGCTCCTACACCGAACGGCCGATAGAAGGAAAAACGAAAGAAGATCTGGTATCTTTTATTGATCAGTGCAGCAGGGAAAGCGTTATGCATACGGAACAAACGCCCCCGGACTGGTTTCTCAGAGGCATTGACGCGGCTTTGCTCGCTCCCACAGCAATGAACCAGCAAAAATTTGTATTTTCCCTGAAAGGCAATACCGTGACGGCAAAAGCGGGAATCGGCTTTTACAGCAAAATTGATCTCGGCATTGCAAAGTATCACTTTGAACTTGGGGCAGGAACTGAGAACTTCCGATGGGGATAATAAGATGACCCTTCAAGCACGATCTAACACACTCCAGAAAGGATGGTGCAGGCTGAAATAAAAAAAAGATATGTCCGCAGATGGTTTCTCGCTGTATTTGCTGTTTTGCTCATCATACTGCTGTACATCGTCATCTCTTTCTTACGAAGTGATAAAAGATTTTTAGCCAATGATTTGCAAAACTCCTGGAATTCATCGATACAGTGTTCTGATGACCAGATAGATTTTGCTTATCATGATTCTTACAGCACCGATGCCTACTACGTTTTGCAAGGCGAAAATGTCCGTCTGAATCTTTCAGATTCCACATCAAATCCAGAGGAAACATACCAATATGTCAGAACCGAAGGAAACGGGACATTCTCCGAAATTCAAAAGCAAAATGGAATCAGCGCAGATCATCTCATCGATCTGGAACGTGTTCCGCAGGAATATGCCCCGTCGGGATATTGGGAAAACAGCAATACGGTATATCTTTTTCATAATGTCAAGTGATGAATTCAAAGAAGCCTCATTATTTCCACAAAAAAGGACGGAAGTGCCGTACTGGCATCTTCCATCCTCATGTCAAACTCCCACCTCCACCTAAGTGTGGCGCAAGTAGTGGTAACCATGCAGGTTCCTGCTTTGTGGTGCTGATCGCAGCGCTGCTGTACAACAGGAAACTTGAATAATTCTGAGACAGAGATCCCCGCCACAAAGGCGGGGATCTCTCTATTTATTCTGCGGCTACAAGCCGCTCTCTTTAGATGAAATGTATGCAATACGCCAAATCGCACACGACAAACGCATGAATGAATAAATTGTGAACATCCATCCTGATTTTCTGGTAT
>OLQE01000188.1_pt1 | contig 56383 bp, 49 predicted proteins | sample 1643161 | NCBI WGS metagenome assembly OLQE01 (sample SAMEA3136650, study PRJEB25190) | human gut metagenome
ATTCGACAGGAAAGCTTTATGCTTTCCCATCTCAGCGCTCCTCAGGCTCAGTGCGTGAGGCACTTCGCCTGACCCGTCCTCCGGAACTTCGGAACGTTAAGATTTTCTCGCATCTTTTCAGATGCCCGCCGTCCACGCCTCCCACCCGCCCCTGGCTGATTTCTGGCTGTGGCATCCGGAAAATTATTTGATGCAACTATTTCGTATTATACTTGTGTTTTAGCATTCCTTCCGGTAATCTTGTTATTTAATTCAAGTTTACGTAGTCAGAAAAAATCCGTGAGAGGGGTGGTATCAGAAGATTCATATGTTTGCAGAGCCGTAGATTATTGCGGTAATCAGAAGTTATTTATGATTGCATCAGATTTTTCTAATAATACATTTGAATTGCTTCCCCAAATATTGAAAACGCAACAATTACCACGTTCATACAGAGTGCTTTTAGAATGTGCAGTTAGAAATACAGATGTATCTTGCTATAGTGTTTTTGAATTGTACGATTGGGAACGATGTAAAATGAACGCTGCGAATAACGTATGGTTATCGGATGTTTAGATGAATGCTGAGTTCAAGATGCGACTAAAAGGCTGATATTCTTCCGGTGCCAAAGACCAGAAAGCAGTCCGGGGCAGATGGGAGGCGTGTATGGCGGGCATCTGGAAAAGCGTGAGAAAATCTTAGCGTCCCGAAGCCACGGAGGACGGGACAGACGCAGGGTTACAAACCCGGACTGCTTTCGTCCGCTTTGTCACCCAAAAGCCCGCTTTGCCAAAAAAGAATTGAAAAGCAGAAAAGATTGTGATAAAATAGGCAGGCGCGTTTTTTGCGCCCCGATCGGAATAAAACAGCATCAGCTGACTATACTGAAAAGCATAGCCGGATGATGCTGATTTTTTTGCCGGAAGATATATCGTTTGAAAGGTTGTGTGACAAAGATGATGTTTAAAAACAGAGAAAGGATCTGGGTCGCCGGGGCCGGCGGACAGGTGGGCCGCGATTTTGTGCGGCTTTTGGAAAAAGCGGAGGAAGTAGAGCTGATTCCGACTGATATCGGGGATGTGGATATTACGGATGGGGACTCTGTCCGGCTGTTCATGGAAATGAACCGTCCGGAGATTATTGTCAACTGCGTGGGTATGACGGATATTCTGGCGTGTGAGGAGAATAAGGACGATGCGTTCCGGATCAATGCGCTGGGAGCGCGCAATCTCAGCGTCGCGGCGAGAAGTTTTCGCTCCAGGATGGTACAGATTTCCACGGACGATGTGTTCGACGGAACCACGGAGCAGCCGTACGATGAATTTGATACGCCTGTGCCCAACAGTGTCTATGGAAAGTCCAAGCTGGCGGGAGAAAATTTTGTCCGGAGCATTGCGCCCAAATATCTGATCCTCAGAAGCTCCTGGGTATACGGGGAAGGAAAAAATTTTGTGACGGATGTGCTGAGAAAAATAGAAAATGGCGAAACAATCCAGGTAGAACAGGGTTACGCGTCTCCCACCAGCGCGCTGGAAGCAGCCAGAATGATTCTGCGGCTGCTGGAGGAGGAAGCTTATGGAACGTATCACGCAACCTGTCAGGGTGTGTGCAGCCGTTATGAATTCGCGCGGAAGATTGCACAGCTTTCCGGAAAAGAAGCGAAGATTGAGGAGATGGCGGTGCGCCGGAATCTTCTGCGCCCAAGATATGCGGTGCTGGACAATCTGATGCTCAGGATCAGCGGGATCGAGATGATGCAGCCCTGGGAGGCGGCGCTGGAAGAGTATATCCGTGGAATCCGGCAGAATGGAAAGAAATCGTGACAGCTCAGCTGGCTGAACTGTTGCAGGAAATCATGAGACAAGGGAGGAATTGAATGAAGCATACGGAACAGATCATGGAAAAAGAAAAGAAAACCAGAAAGAAACCAGGACTTACTACATGGATTTTTATCAGCCTTCTGCTTGGAATCTGTGTGGGAAGTATTTTCCATTACTGGGTCCCGGCGGGATATGTGAGAGATACCATCTTTGTAAACGGTATTTTTTATGTGCTGGGGAACGGATTCATCCGCCTGATGCAGATGCTGGTGGTACCGCTGGTATTTTGCTCGCTGGTCTGCGGAAGCATGGCGATGGGAGATTCCAAGAGCCTGGGAAAGGTCGGGATCAAAGCCATCGTATTTTACCTTGCGACCACTGCGCTTGCGATCACCCTTGCCCTGGGAGTGGCGAATCTGATCAATCCCGGAATCGGACTGGATATCAGTTCCTTTGAAATGACCGAGCAGACAACGGCTGCGGAATCCCTCAGTTTTGCGGATACTCTTTTGAATATTATTCCGAAAAATCCCATAGAGGCGATGGCAAACGGAGATATGCTGCAGATCATTATTTTTGCACTGTTTGTCGGTGTGCTCCTGGCGAAAAGAGGAGAAAAGGCAGATACGGTCGCACAGTTTATCAGCCAGTTTAACGATCTGATGATGGACATGACGATGGCGGTGATGAAGGTGGCGCCGGTAGGTGTCTTCTGCCTGATCGCGAAGACGTTCTCCGGAATCGGCGTGGACGCTTTCGGCTCTCTGCTGAAGTATATGGCATGCGTGATGATCGCGCTGCTGCTCCAGTGCCTTGGCGTTTACCAGATTCTGCTGTATCTGTTCACCAGACTGAATCCGATGCGGTTCGTGAAAAAATTCCTTCCGGTCATGGGATTCGCCTTTTCCACCGCAACTTCCAATGCGACGATCCCGATGTCCATCGAGACACTGGATCAGGAGATGGGTGTCTCCAGGAAAATCTCGTCGTTTACCATTCCTCTGGGAGCGACCATTAACATGGACGGCACCGCGATCATGCAGGGCGTTGCCGTGGTGTTTGTGGCACAGGCGTTTGGTATTACGCTGACTCCGTCGGATTATCTGACGGTGATCGCAACGGCGACGATCGCCTCCGTCGGAACGGCGGGAATTCCAAGCGTCGGTTTGGTCACGCTCTCCATGGTGTTCGTTTCCGTGGGACTTCCTGTGGAGGGAATCGGTATCATCATGGGCATTGACCGTGTACTGGATATGGCACGTACCGCGGTGAATATTACCGGCGATGCTGTGTGTACGACGATCATTGCGTCCAGAGAGAAGGCGCTGAACAGAGAAGTTTTTATGAAAAAATGATCCGTGGATGAAAATGAATGTTCTGTTTCAGAAAAAAACTCCGGGTGCGGAAACCGTTCAGAAGTTTCCGCACCCGGAGTTTTTACAATTCAGTATCAAAAGTTACTGTACGAATAGATGACGGATGCCTTGCAGCGATTCAGCCGGCTGAACTGCCGCGATACTGTTCATCAGTCATCCAGGTTATGATTTTTTCCTTGTCCTGATCGCGCATACTGCGAAGCAGCTTTTTGAAATAAATGGAGAACAAGGTGACGGTCGTCAGGACGGCGATGATATCTGCAATCGGTTCCGCAAGAAAGACTGCCAGTACATTGTCTTCCATGAAAATCGGAAGTATGTAGATCAGCGGGATCAGTACGATGATCTTACGGAACATTGCAAGGAAAGCAGAAATCTTGGAATTTCCGAATGCGATAAATGTCTGCTGGCAGCCGATCTGTGCCCCGAATACCACAAGTCCTGCCATATAAATGCGCAGCGCCCAGGTAGTCAGTTCCGTCAGTTCCGGATCGTTGGTGAAGATTGCCACGAACATTCCAGGAAAAAGTTCAATCAGCGCCCAGAGAGCGGCTGAGTAGATCAGACAGCAGGTCAGCATCAGCTTAAACGCTTTTTTTACACGTTCCGCGTTATTTGCACCGTAATTGTAACTGATGATCGGCTGACCGCCCTGAGTCAGACCCTGCAGAGGCAGCATTGCGAACTGCATAACACTGGAAAGGATTGTCATGGCTCCGACCGCCAGGTCTCCGCCGTATTTCAGCAGAGAAGAGTTGAAGCAGAGTGTCAGGATACTTTCTGTCGCCTGCATGATAAACGGAGCAATGCCGAGTGCGATACAGGGAAGAAGCACGGAGGGCTGGATCCGGAAATTCTTTTTGCGCAGTTTCAGCACCGTCGTTTTTCCGGAAAGGAAACGGATCGCCCAGACGGCGCTCACCGCCTGGGAAATGATCGTAGCCAGAGCTGCGCCGCTGACACCCATATGGAAACCGAAGATGAAGATCGGATCCAGGACGATGTTCGTCACAGCGCCGATGATGACCGTCAGCATACTGATCTTGGAAAATCCCTGAGCGGAGATAAAGTTGTTCAGTCCCAGGGTCATCTGTACGAAGATGGTTCCGAGGGCATAGATACTCATGTAATCTTTGGCGTATCCGATAGTGTTGCTGCTGGCACCAAACAGCATAAGCAGCGGTTCCTGGAAGACCAGTACCACAATGGTCAGGACAATGGAAGTCAGGAACAGGGCACTGAAACAGTTTCCGAGGATCTGTTCCGCTCCCTCATTATTCTTCTTTCCCATCAGGATACTTGCGCGCGGCGCACCGCCCATTCCCATCAGGGCGGCAAAGGCTGAGATGATCATGATGATAGGAAATGCAACGCCGACGCCCGTAAGAGCTGTCGCGCCTATTCCCTCGATGTGACCGATATACATACGGTCTACCATATTATAGAGTACGTTTACGACCTGAGAGGTGATCGCAGGAACGGCAAGGGTGAACAAAAGACTGCCGATCGGTTCTTTGCCAAGGTCTACCTCTCTGGAAAGTTTTGAAGCCATGATTTATTCTCCTTTCGCTTTTTTCACAAACCGTTCCAAAATCCGGTTCATGGTATCTTCCATCTGGGCAATCTCTTCGGGACTGATTCCCTGAAGCAGTTCTTTGTCCATGGATTCACAGACACAACGGATCTGATCGATGATCGGGCTGGCTTTCGGGGTCAGCAAAAGATGCTGGATCCTTCGGTCGTTCTCGTCCGGACGGCAGATCAGCAGCTCTTTACTGCTCAGATTGTCCACGCTCCGGCAGATCAGCGCCTTGGAAACATTGAGACAGGTACAGAGCTGGCTGGCGGTGTTGATCGAGGGATTGTTGGACAGAAAAACCAGAATATCCAGTTCGTTGGGAGAAAAAGTTTTCTCCTGAAAGCGCCTGGTAAATTCATTGATGTAGACCTTGCGGATCTGAGAATAGAAATTCAGCATATTCTCTACCGTGTTCTTCAAAGAGGGCACCTCCTTCTGGAAGACATTGTTTACTTGTAAACTATTACATAGTATAGGAGGATGTATACAGTTTGTCAAGAATAACCGTGCGGTCATGAAAAATGTTGTGCAAAAAGGGAATCTGTGGTATATATAAGGAAAGAAACCGCGTCAATTCTGCGGTAGATGAACAGAAGAGGAAAAGGAGAACTGCCCAATGGCAGGAAGAAAAAGCTTATGTATGGTATTTTGAATGACTTTATGACAACCAACCAAATTGGAATGCTGGGAATCCTTGTGACATTCCTGATCACGTTTCTGGCGCTGCGGTTTCCGCTGCCGTTTCTGCCACGGGATCAGGGCAGAGCATTTGCGGTGAACGGCGCGCTTTCCCGTGGAAAAACAAGGGGCGTCGGGCTGCTGTTTGTGATCTGTTTTCTGATCGGCGTCGTGCTTTTTGTTCCGGTGGATACGGAGCTGATTGTTTACGGGATCCTGCTGGTCTGCATGATGCTCAGCGGGTATCTGGATGACGCGTCAGACAAGCCCTGGAATGAATACAAAAAGGGACTGATCGATCTGGTCATCTCCATCGTGACCGTGGTGACATTCCTGAATTACAATTCTTCCACGATCTATTTCGGTTCCATGGAAGTGGAGATCCCGAAGATCGTGTACGGAATTCTGGGAATCATCCTGATCTGGGTTTCAGTCAATGTAACCAACTGTTCCGACGGAGTAGACGGCCTGTGCGCCAGCCTCTGCATCGTGGTGCTGGTAGCGTTCAATGTGATCTTCCCGGAGACGCTGGGAAAATACGCAGTGGCAGATTTCCTGTTCGCGGCTGTTCTGCTGGCTTATCTGTATTTCAATTCTTCGCCGAGCAGTATGCTGATGGGAGATGCAGGTTCCAGAGCCCTTGGTTTTTACATAGCAATTATTGCAATGAAGTCTCAGCATCCGTTTATTTATCTGCTGGTGGCGGCAGTGCTGATCATTGACGGAGGTCTTGGACTGATCAAGGTCTTCCTGCTCAGATTTTTGAAGATTGCGATTTTGAAAAATACGAGAACGCCGATCCATGACCATATGAGAAAAAATAAAGGATGGTCAGACACCCAGGTGGTGGCAAGATTTGTGATCCTGCAGGTGATGGCTGCAGCCGTGGCGTATCTGATCGTTCAGATATAAGCGGCGGAAAAGCGGGGCAGTCACGCAGCGGCTTGGAATGAAATAACAGTATACTTGTGAAAAAAAGTGGCAGTCTAAATTATTATCATAGAAACAGAGGTGTGACAGATGATGGGAGTGCTGCAGGAGATCCTGCATCTTATTGTGGAGTTTGCGATTCTGATTTTTGAGTACATTGGTGTGGGAGTGATTCTGTGCGCCGGCATCCGTGGGATCCTTAATTATATCCGACGAAACCCGAGTACCCGCCTGGATCTCGCCAAGGGACTTGCCATGGGACTGGAATTTAAACTTGGCAGCGAAATCCTACGTACCGTTGAAGTGCGGGAAATGGAGGAACTGCTGTTTGTAGGAGGAATCATTGCTCTTCGTGCGGTACTCACCATTTTGATCCACTGGGAAATTAAAAACGAAGAGATGCAGAATCAGAAAGAAGGTGATTCCCATGTACAACCCCCAACTTGACACCTTTCTGTGCGTGGCAGAAGCCGGCAGCTTCAATAAAGCGGCTGAGAAACTGTACATTTCTCCGCCGGCTGTCATCAAACAGATCAATCTGCTGGAGGAAAATCTGGATCTGCAGCTGTTTGTCCGCACTCACCGCGGTCTGGTGCTGACAAAAGCCGGGCAGTCTCTGTATCAGGACACAAAATATATCATTCAATACTGCAAAGACTCTGTGACCCGCGCGAAAAACGCGATGCAGGAAACGGCGAATGTGATCCGGATCGGGACTTCTCCGATGACGCCGGCGCAGGTGCTGGTGGATCTGTGGCCTAAGCTGCAGGCTTACTGTCCGAACATTAAGTTTCAGCTGATCCCTTTCGACAACACACCGGAAAATGCCAGGGAGATCCTTGGAAATCTGGGACAGAACATTGATGTGGTCGCCGGAATTTTTGGTGAGACGATGCTGAATCTCCGTCAGTGCAAAGGACTGGAGATTTCCAGGGAGCCGATCTGCTGCGCAGTTTCCGTCCATCACCGCCTGGCGCAGAAAAACAGTCTGACGGTGCAGGATCTGTATGGAGAAAATCTGATGCTCATGCGCCGGGACTGGAGTCATTATGTGGATCTTCTGCGGGATGATCTGTGGAAAAATCATCCCCAGATACATATTGTGGATTTTGATTTTTATGATGTGGCTGCGTTCAATCAATGTGAGAACAATAATTGTGTACTGATGGCAGTGGAGAACTGGAGATATGTGCATCCGCTGCTGAAAATCCTTCCGGTGGACTGGGGATATACGATTCCTTTTGGACTTCTGCATTCTCCAAATCCATCTTTTGCCGTAGCGGAATTTCTCCGCGCGGTGGAAAAGGCGGTAAAACAGTGAATGGTCAATAACCTGCTACTGTTAACCCCCAGGTATAAGCAACATAACGAAACGAGACTTCTTCGGAAGTCTCGTTTTTTTTATAATAGAACCAGAAAGAAAAAGAGGAGAAAAGATATGAAGAATAAGGTTTTTATGGCTGTGTTCCTTTGCCTGATCCTCTGTCTTGCCGGCTGCGGTACAGAACGGGAAAATGAACATGCGGAAGCATCGGAAAATCAGAACACAACAGAATGGTTTACGGAGGACACAAAGATTTCAGAGGTGATCAGCGATCCGGCGTTCGGATCTTACGGCAGGCTGATCTTTCCGGTGGACAGCTGGTATTACAGCGGGGATACGCTGGGAGATCTTCAGCTGACCTGGTACAACAATATGATTTTTCAGGAAAAACGATCATTCCGTTCAATGTACACAATGGAAGCCGCTTCTCCGGAACCATTGAGACAATTCAGGAACTGGAACCGGATGCGGAAGTTGTGGAAGACGGATTCACCATCAATGAACGGGATGTACCCGATGCCGCAGGAGATGTGGCTGACTGGATAGAGGAGATTGGTTATCCCTGCATCTGGGCTTCCACTGGAACATGATGATGGGAATGGCAGGCAGACTCTGCAAAGAACCTTCCCGGCCGCGCAGGATCATCCTGCGGATCCTCGGAATCTGCATTGCGGTCTATGGAACCTATGCCTTCATCCGCCGGGGCCTTCCGGGATACATGTCTTTGCAGAATCCCTTTGTCTTCTTCGGTTTTGAAGAGCCGCTGATCTTCTTTTTCCTGGATTATCTGGCGGTCATGGGACTGTTCGTCTGGGCGGGGCATTATCTGGCAAAACTGGTGAGAAAGATGCAAAAAGGAAGAGTATAAAATTCGTCTTGACAAAAGAAAAGAAAGTGTATATACTTTGAGTGTCAAAACAATCGAAAAACAAGGAAAAGAAGAAAGCGCATTTGAAAATGAACTGAGACAGCAAAATTTCCAAATGCGTTTTACAGTGAGGCAGGAAAAAATGATAGGTAAGATTTGCGGAACCGGTTCCTATGTGCCGGAGAAAACAGTGAGCAATGACGATCTGGCGAAAATCGTTGATACCAGTGATGAGTGGATACGGGAAAGAACCGGAGTTGCAAGAAGACATATCGCCGAGCAGGATACCGTGGTATCCATGGGAGCGAAAGCCGCTGAGAAGGCCCTGGAAAACGCAGGGATTTCTCCGGAAGAAGTGGACCTGATCCTTGTGGGAACATCCACTTCCAATGTAATCTTTCCGTCAGCGGCCTGCTCGATCCAGAAAGAGATCGGAGCGGTTCATGCCGCAGGCCTTGACGTATCGGCAGCCTGTACCGGATTCCTGTCTGTCTATCAGATCGGCCAGGCATACATTCAGTCGGGAATGGCAAAAACCGTGCTTCTGATCGGCGCGGAATGCCTGAGCAGACTGGTGAACTGGAAGGACAGAGGTACCTGTATTCTCTTTGGAGACGGTGCAGGGGCAGCAGTCCTTCAGGCGGATGAGACAGCTTCCTGTCTGCAGACCGTGCTTCATTCCGATGGAGCGAAAGGCTGGACGCTGACCTGCGACAGCCGCCACAAGGAAGGAGACAAAGATCTGTCTCAGGATCCATCCACTTATATTCAGATGGATGGAAGGGAAGTATTTAAGTTCGCGCTTACGAAGGTTCCGGAGGCGGTGCGGGAGGTACTGGAAAAAGCAGAGATTTCTGCGGATGATATTTCCTGGTTCCTGCTGCATCAGGCGAATATCCGTATCATTGAGGGCGTTGCAAAACGTCTCAGGATCGGTATGGAACGTTTCCCTTCCAATATGGAAGAATACGGCAACACCTCTGCGGCAAGCATTCCGATCCTTCTGGACGAAATGAACAGGAGCGGAAAACTGGAAAGAGGCCAGAAGCTGGTGATGTCGGGTTTTGGCGCCGGGCTGACCTGGGGCGCATGTGTTTTTGAGTGGTAATTTCCGCTGTGTCGGATTACACATAAATCAAATGGAAAATCAAAAGGAGAAGAAAGCAAATGTTAGAAAAAGTAAAAGAGACCGTAGCAGAATCACTGGGAGCAGATATCAACACCATTACAGAGGAAACATCCTTCAAAGATGATCTGGGGGCAGATTCTCTGGACCTGTTTGAGATGGTAATGTCTCTGGAAGAGTCCTGCGGCGTAGAGATTCCGACTGAGGATCTGGAGCAGATGAAGACTGTCGGAGATGTTGTGAAATATCTGGAAGACCATCAGTAAAAAGCGTTATAGAGCAGAGACATAGAATCCCGAAGAAAGAGAGATGATGTTCCCTCTTTTTTCGGGATTTATAAGAAGATAAGGAGTATGGACCATGAGCCAAATAGCATTTATTTTCCCTGGACAGGGCGCACAGGAACCGGGGATGGGAAAAGATTTTTATGAGAATTCCGCCAGTGCCAGAGAAGTGTTCGATCAGGCAGAAAGCCTGTTGGGACTGGATATGAAGAAACTCTGTTTTGAGGAAAATGATGAACTGAACATTACGGAATACACACAGATCGCCCTGCTGACTGCGTGTATGGCGATGGAGCGCGTGGTGTGTGAACAGGGTGTGGCTCCGCAGGTGACGGCAGGATTGAGCCTTGGCGAATACTGCGCGATCGTGTCCGCAGGAGGAATGGAACTTTCCGATGCCATGCGGCTGGTCAGAAAAAGAGGAATCCTGATGCAGGAAGCTGTTCCGGCAGGACAGGGAAGCATGGCGGCAGTTCTTGGCATGGACGGTCCTTCCATTGAGAAGGTTCTGGAAGGCCGTGAGGGCGTATGGATCGCCAACTATAACTGTCCGGGACAGATCGTGATCACCGGTTATAAGGCTCCGGTGGAGGAAGCGTCCAAAGCGCTTCAGGAAGCCGGCGCAAAACGTGTGCTTCCGCTGAATGTCAGCGGCCCGTTCCATTCTCCTCTGATGCAGCCGGCGGGAGAGGGACTGAAGGAAATCTTCGCGGGAATGAAAATGTCTCCGCTGAAAGTACCTTATGTAACCAATGTGACTGCAGAGTACGTTGACGATATTGCACAGACAGAAGAACTGCTGATCCGTCAGGTTTCCTCCTCCGTGCGCTGGCAGCAGAGCGTGGAGAAGATGATCGCAGCCGGTGTCGATACCTTTGTGGAAATCGGACCTGGACGCACATTGAACGGATTCCTGCGCAAGATCGACCGCCAGGTAAAAGGATACAACATCCGCACATGGGAAGAGATGCAGAAGGTTTGTGAAGAGCTTGCACAGGCATGACGGCAGAAATGATGCAGAGCAGAAAGGGAAAGATATGTTGGAAGGAAAAGTAGCAGTAGTTACCGGCGCTTCCCGCGGAATCGGAAGAGCGATCGCTCTCAGACTTGCGCAGGAGAAAGCGGCGGTTGTGATCAATTATAACGGCTCCAGAGAAAAGGCAGAAGAGGTGGTTCAGGAAATCGAAGCGGCGGGAGGAACCGCCTGCGCGATCCAGTGCGACGTTTCTGATTTCTCCGCCTGTGAGGCATTTTTCAAGGAAGTAACCGAGCGTTACGGACGGGTAGACATCCTCGTCAACAACGCAGGCGTAACAAGAGACGGTCTTCTGATGAAAATGTCGGAGGAAGATTTTGATAAGGTGGTGGATACCAACCTGAAGGGAACATTCAACTGCATCCGTTTCGTCACCAGAACGATGCTCCGCCAGAAGAGCGGACATATCATCAATATGTCTTCCGTGGTAGGCGTTGCCGGAAATGCAGGACAGGCGAACTACGCGGCATCCAAAGCGGGCGTGATCGGCCTGACAAAGACAGCGGCAAAAGAACTGGCATCCCGCGGCATCACAGTCAATGCCATCGCACCGGGCTTTATTGAGACGGATATGACTGCCGTACTTTCCGACAAGATCCGGGAAGCGACTGCGGCACAGATCCCGATGGGACATTTCGGAGCGGCGGAGGACGTGGCGAATCTTGCCGCATTCCTGGCATCCGATCAGGCAAAATATATCACAGGCCAGGTCATCCATGTGGACGGCGGAATGGCGATGTAAGAGTTATAAGCCCGTTTGAAAGTGTCGTACCGGGCGGTGCGATATATGGGAAAGAAACGGCGCGCTGCAGGAAGGAAAGGTAAGAAATGAAAAGAAGAGTAGTTGTAACCGGATTGGGCGCAGTAACCCCGATCGGAAATAATGTAGATGAATTCTGGAAGAGTGTAAAAGAGGGAAAATGCGGGATCGGACCGATCACCCGTTTTGATACCTCAGAATATAAGGTACATCTGGCGGCGGAGGTCAAGGACTTCAACGCGAAGGATTACCTGGATTTCAAGACAGCAAAGAGAATGGGACGTTTTTCCCACTATGCCATTGCGGCATCCCGTGAGGCTTTCGCGGACGCAGGGCTGGATATGGCGAACGAGGATCCTTACCGCGTAGGCGTGATCATCGGTTCCGGCATCGGTGACCTGGAGACCAGCGAGGCGGCAGAGGCAAAGATCCAGGCGGGAAAGCCGTCCAAAGTAAATCCGTTCACGGTTCCTATGATGATCGCCAATATGGCGGCAGGAAACGTTGCCATTGACCTGGGAGCGAAAGGTAAATGTACCAGCGTTGTGACGGCATGTGCCAGCAGCACCCATTCCATCGGAGACGCATTCCGCGCGATCCAGTACGGGGATGCGGACGTATGTGTGGCGGGAGGTGCAGAGGGCAGCATCTGTCCGCTGGGCGTGGCAAGTTTTACCAGCCTGACTGCACTGTCCGATTCGGAAGATCCGGCGAGAGCTTCTATTCCGTTTGATAAGGACCGCAACGGTTTCGTGATGGGCGAAGGCGCAGGAATCGTTATCCTGGAAGAGCTGGAGCATGCAAAGGCAAGAAACGCGAAAATCTATGCGGAACTGGTAGGATACGGCGCAACCTGTGACGCCAATCATATTACCGCCCCCATCGAGGACGGAAGCGGCGCTGCGAAAGCGATGGAACTGGCAATGAACGAGGCGGGTATCCAGCCGTCGGATGTGACGTATATCAACGCACACGGCACCAGCACACATCTGAACGATCTGGTGGAGACCAGAGCAGTCAAAGCAGCCTTCGGCGACGCGGCAAAGGATGTTGTGATCAACTCGACAAAATCCATGATCGGTCATCTGCTGGGCGCAGCCGGCGGTGTGGAATTTGTCACCTGCGTAAAATCCATTCAGGACGGATTTATCCATCAGACCATCGGTTCCGTGGAATCCGAGGAAGAATGTGATCTGAATTACGCGATCGGCGCTCCGGTGGAGAAGCCGGTGGAATATGCGATGAACAATTCCCTGGGATTCGGCGGACACAATGCGAGCCTGCTGATCAGGAAATATGAGGAGTAATGGTATGGAATTTGAACAGATGATCAGAATCATAGAGACAGTTTCCAATTCTTCCCTGACTGCTTTCCACTATGAAGCAAACGGAGTGAAGATCGATATGGAACGTGAGGCGGGGGCGGCTCCGGCAGGTGTTTCTCCTGTGGCTGCAGGTAATGTGACAGCCGGCGCTGCAGCAGCTCTTCCGGCAGCCGGAACAGCAGCGGCAGCTGAGACAACAGTTCCTGCGGGCGTTTCCGCACCGGCAGGAACGCCGGCGGCAGTTTCCGCGGCAGCAGTGGCTTCACCGGCGGGAGCGGCAGTGGCTGCTTCTGCGGCAGCAGATACCGTTCCGGCAGGGACAGCAGTGGCTGAGGAAGCTCTGAAAGAGGGAAATATGGTCACTTCTCCGCTGGTGGGTACTTTCTACGCAGCGCCGGCAGAGGACGCTGAGCCGTTCGTCAAGGTCGGTGACCATGTGAAGAAAGGACAAACTCTTGGAATCGTGGAAGCGATGAAACTGATGAATGAAATTGAAAGCGATTATGACGGTGTCGTAACCGCCATTCTGGTACAGAACGGAGATACGGTAGAGTATGGAATGCCTCTGTTCTGCATCGCCTGAGGAGGTAATGGGATGAACAGCCTGAATACAAAGCAGATCATGGAGATCATTCCTCACCGCCATCCGTTCCTTCTGGTGGACGAAATTGAAGATTTCGTGCCGGGGGAATACGCGGTGGGTTATAAATGTGTAACTTACCGGGAAGATTTCTTTGCGGGACATTTTCCGCAGGAACCGGTGATGCCGGGCGTGCTGATCGTTGAGGCGCTGGCACAGACCGGAGCTGTGGCGATCCTTTCTCTGGAAGAGAACAAAGGGAAGATCGCGTTCTTTGGCGGGATCAACAAATGCCGTTTCAAAGGAAAAGTAAAACCTGGGGATAAACTGCGTCTGGAGACGAAGATCATCCGCCGCAAAGGTCCTCTGGGCGTTGGAGAAGCCGTTGCAACTGTTGATGGAAAAGTGGTGGCAAGCGGAGAACTGACATTTATGGTAGGAGATGCAGAATGATTAAGAAAGTACTGATTGCCAACCGCGGGGAGATTGCCGTGCGGATCATCCGTGCCTGCCGTGAGATGGGGATTGAGACCGTCGCTGTCTATTCGGAGGCAGACCGTGAGGCGTTGCACACTCAGCTTGCAGACGAAGCCATCTGTATCGGGCCTGCACCCTCCAAGGACAGCTATCTGAATATGGAACGTATTCTGAGCGCTACACTGGTGTCCGGAGCAGACGCGATCCATCCGGGCTTCGGTTTCCTGTCCGAGAACAGCCGGTTTGCGGAACTTTGCAGGAAATGCCATATCACCTATATCGGGCCTGCGCCGGAGGTCATCGAAAAGCTGGGCAATAAATCTGAGGCGCGCAACACGATGATGGCGGCAAATGTTCCTGTGGTGCCGGGCAGTAAAGAGCCAATCTACGAGGTAGAAGACGGACTGAAGATCGCAGAGAAGATCGGCTATCCGGTGATGATCAAGGCTGCTCTTGGCGGCGGCGGCAAGGGAATGCGGACAGCGGAAAGCGCAGATGAGTTTGCATCATCCTTCGCAACCGCACAGAAGGAAGCGATGATGGCTTTCGGCGATGGAACGATGTATGTGGAGCGTTTTATCCGCCATCCCCGCCATGTGGAATTCCAGATCATGGCGGATAGCTTTGGAAATGTGGTGCACCTGGGCGAGCGTGACTGTTCGGTTCAGCGAAACCATCAGAAACTGATCGAAGAGTCTCCCTGCGTGGCGCTGGACGATAAGCTGAGAAAGAAAATGGGCGACGCTGCGGTCCGTGCGGCAAAAGCGGCGCATTATGAAAATGCAGGAACCATCGAGTTCCTTCTGGAGCCGGACGGAAACTTCTACTTTATGGAGATGAATACCCGTATCCAGGTGGAACATCCGGTGACTGAGTGGGTGACCGGGCTCGACCTGATCAAAGAACAGATCCGTGTGGCATCGGGCCTTCCGCTGTCTGTGAAACAGAAGGACATTGTACTGAAAGGACATGCGATTGAATGCCGGATCAATGCGGAAAATCCGGAAAAGAATTTCCGTCCCTGCCCGGGAACCATCACGGACGTATACCTGCCGGGCGGCTTTGGCGTGCGCGTGGATACGGCAATTTATAACGGTTATACGGTGCCGGCATATTATGACTCCATGCTGGCAAAACTGATCGTACATGGAAATACCAGGGAGGAAGCCATCGCAAAAATGCAGACGGCCCTTGGGGAAGTGGTGATTGAAGGAATCGATACCAACGTGGATTATCAATATGAAATCCTCAATCATCCGGACTATATCGACGGAAAGATTGATATTGAATTTATAGAAAGGCTGGGTTAAGGCATGAATCTGGAAAGATATTTTAAAAAGACGAGGTCAAAGGCCGCCGTCCTTTTCGATGGCGATGGTTCAAACGAGGCAAGACGGCCGGAAGCGCCGCAGGGCATCCTGAAAAAGTGCAACGCCTGTAAGTCTGCCATCTTTACGGAGGACGTAAAGAGGAATTATTATATCTGTCCAAAATGCCATAACTATTTCCGGGTCCATGCCTGGAGAAGAGTGGAGATGATCGCCGACGAGGGCAGTTTCGAGGAATGGGATCATGATCTGCAGACCTCAAATCCCCTGCAGTTCAAGGGATATGAAGAGAAAGTTCACGCGCTTCAGGAGAAGACCAATCTTGCGGAGGCGGTGCTGACAGGCAAGGCGAAGATTCAGGGAATGGACGTGGTACTCGGCATCTGCGACGGACGATTCATGATGGCGAGTATGGGAGAAGTAGTCGGAGAGAAAATTGCCCGCGCAGTGGAACGTGCCACAGAGGAAAGGCTTCCGTTGATCCTCTATGCATGTTCCGGCGGTGCGAGAATGCAGGAAGGAATCGTCTCCCTGATGCAGATGGCAAAGACTTCCGCAGCCCTGAAACGTCACAGCGAGGCGGGACTGCTGTATATTACGGTTCTGACGGAACCGACCACCGGAGGCGTGACCGCCAGCTGGGCGATGCTGGGAGACATTATCCTGGCCGAACCCAATGCGCTGATCGGATTTGCAGGTCCCCGTGTCATCGAGCAGACGATCGGGCAGAAGCTTCCGAAAGGCTTCCAGCGGGCGGAATTCCTTCTGGAACATGGATTTATTGACGCAATCCTGGAGAGAGAGACGTCCAGGGAGACGCTGGCGGAGATCCTCCGGCTCCACGGAGCGGAACAGGATAACGCCGCAAACGCAGAGAACACATCGGAAGAACTGCATGAGAAAATGGAAGGCGGAATTCCGGATGAACTGAAAGATACAGAAAGCGGTCTCACCGCCTGGGAGCGTGTGGAAAAAGCGCGGAAAAAGGATCGTCCTGTGGGAACAGATTATATCCAGGCGCTGTTTGAAGGCTTTCAGGAGTTCCATGGAGACCGCGGCTTTCGGGATGATCCGGCAATCGTGGGAGGTATCGCCTGGTTCCATGACCGTCCGGTAACGGTTATCGCTGAGGCAAAGGGAACGACGACCAAAGAAAATGTCAAGAGAAACTTTGGAATGCCATATCCCGAAGGATACCGGAAAGCGCTGCGCCTGATGAAACAGGCGGAGAAATTCCACCGTCCGGTCATCTGCTTTGTAGATACGCCGGGAGCGTTCTGCGGCATGGAAGCCGAGGAACGGGGCCAGGGCGAGGCGATTGCGAGAAATCTTTTTGAGATGTCGGATCTGAAGACACCGATTCTGTCCCTTGTCATCGGCGAAGGCGGCAGCGGCGGCGCACTGGCGCTGGCGGTGGGAGACGAGGTATGGATGATGGAAAATGCCATCTATTCGGTACTTTCCCCGGAAGGGTTTGCGTCGATCCTTTGGAAAGACAGCAAACGTGCGAAGGAAGCGGCTCAGGTTATGAAGCTGACCGCTCAGGATCTGAAGCGTCTGGGAATTATCGAGAAGATTATTGACGAGCCGGAACATCTGACACGGGAAAACTTCCCGATCGTATGCGACGCGCTGGAACAGGATATCGAAGGATTCCTGGAGAAATATACAAACTGTAATACAGAAGAACTCACAGAACACAGATATCAGAGATTCCGTAAGATGTGATCATCGCTCATGGAAAAACTGCAAAGCTTTCAGAGCGTGCTGTGAGTGAAAGCAAGATGCCCCCGGAAGAGAATGCGGACAGAAAGTCCGCATTCTCTTCCGGGGATATTTTTTTCGAGAACAGCGTGTGACAAATCCGCGTTTTCAAGAATGTCAGATAAGAAAAGTTAATCCAGAATATCCCTCACTTCAGGTTCTGTCATCTGGCAAATGTCTGCAATTTCCGTGATGGTTTTTCCCTGGGCATTCAGTTGAAATATGCGTTTTGCTTTTTCTAACCCAGATTGCTCGCCTTTCTGGAATCCAGCCTGCTCACCTTTCTGAAATCCAGTTCGTTCTCCCTTTCTGAAACCGGCATTCTCCGCACTTTTCATCTGAGACTGATAATCCCGGAGTGCCTTTTCGCGTGCCTCATATTCCATTTGCTTCTTTTCGTCCGCACTCATCTGCACCAGTGTGTCATATGCTTCCTGAATATATTCATCTGTGCCAGCCATATGTTCAAACTCCTTTCGGCTTTTGCCATGCAGAAACCGCATCCAGCGCAGGATTCCCTTTTCCGATTGCGCTTCCGGCGGCAGTTTTTTCAATTCAAGGAACTGTAATTCCAGGAGATCCGAATAGCGTTCTTTTGTCCCGTCATCGTAAAGATGGATGGTGTGATAGTACAGGTCATCGTCAAACCAGGAAAAATCCAGGATGCTGACGTGGATACATTTTCTGAGTTTTTCGTAGGAATCCCCTTTTTTCAACTGACCGGAAAACATTTTGCTCAGATAGAACAGAATTCTGGAGTCCCAATACTCGAAAAACTGCACCTGCATTTCCAGGTTCAGGTGCCGCCCGTCCCGCATTCGGACATGGACGTCCAAAATTCCCAGTTTTTCTTCGGGATAATCACGGGGGAGTTCGGTTGGGACGATTTCAGTATCCTGAATTTCGTCAGGGGAAAGATTCAGTAAAGCGGCGATAAACCCTGTCCTCACTTTGGGATTCATCATCAGTTCCTTAAAACAGAAATCTACAGTGGGCAGCATAATAAAGTTTTCATCAGGTTTCTTCATGCGTTTTCTCCTTTCTGTGTGCAGAAACGGATCATGGAACCGTCCCGGCAGACTGTCGGACACACAGAAAAGAGCACGACTGTATAGTAGTATTTTATCATAAACTTTACCGTAACAAAAGCTGTTTTCCGTATGCTCTGCAAATTTGTTTGAAGTATTGGGTTGTTTCGGCGATATGCCGTTGAATAATGGAAAGAACGAATGTTCTTTCGAGTGTGAATGAAGTATAACATAATTTATCCTTGTTTTCCAGAAAAAAATGCCGTGCTGGCTTTTTATATTTCTCTGGCAAGAGGGTTGGATGTGGATAAGCCAAGAAATCTTGCCAAATCAGTGACCGTAGAATGATTTATCTTGCACTTATCGTAAATACATGATAATATTACATGGAAAAATTGCTGTGATCTCTGTATGAACGGCAATAAAGAATTTCTGAGAAACAAGTCAAGGAGGCGCACCATGGGCTGGAAAGCAATCTGTCTTATGATCAAAAAAGGCAACATTTTTGCATTTCAGGCTATCAGTGCGCCCATTTTTAGGTAAAATCAGAGGAATCTGCGGTTTTATTTTCTGGAATTCAAATCTTTTCCATTCCATTCTGAGATTCTGAAAATGGGCATCATTCAAGATTCAATCAATTACAAAGAAGGATGATGCAAAAATGAATATCAAAAAACAAATCCGTACGTTATATATTTATGAAATGATCAGCGGCCTCCAGATCGTGGATCTGGTCTGGGTCCTTTTCCTGATCCAGAGGGGATTTTCTCTGGCGGAGGCAGGAATTGCAGAAGGTGTGTTCCATGTGGTGAGTATGTGCTGTGAGATTCCAAGCGGTATGCTCTCGGACCTGATCGGGAGAAAGAAGACGCTGGCGGCAGCAGGGATCGTTTCCGCGTTGTCGGCATTCTGTATGATCGTGACTGATTTTTTCCCGATGATTCTGCTGGCGATGGGTCTGAATGCGCTCAGTTACAATCTGGTTTCCGGGACAAGAGAAGCGCTGACTTATGACAGTCTGCTGGAAGCAGGAGCGGAGGATCAGTACCTGAAAGTATCCTCCCGTCAGGAATCTATTTATCAGGGGTTGTATGCGGTTACAGGACTGATCAGTGTGATCACGGTCAGCCTTGGTTACCGGCTGGCATATCTGCTGGCTGTGGGACAGGGGCTTTTATGTACCGTGGTTGCTTTGCAGCTGAAAGAAGCGGGAATCCGGAGCAGAAAAAAGCATTCTCAGATAACATTTCGAACCATTGGAGGGGAGCTGCTGCGTCATTTCCAGCGGAGTGCCCGTTTTCTGATGGAACATCCGAAGATCCGGGAGCGGATGGTGGTGTCCGGAGGAATCAACGCGGGCTGCTATCTGGTATCTATGATTTTGCAGGAACACCTGGCAGCGATCGGACTGGACGAGCGATTGATCGGCATTCCGCTGTTTTTTATCTCTCTGTTCAGTGTGGCAGGAGCCGTTCTGGGAGAGCGCACCAGGAATCTGCGTACCAGGACAGTGGTAATGACAGGAGGATGTCTGGCAGGGATCGCTGTGATCTTCAGTGGCGGAAACCATCTGCTGCCGGTTATCGTTGCTGCTGGTGCTGCCAACTGTATGAATGAAATGACAGCGCTTCGTCTGGAGAATGAAAATCAGAGAGAAGCCGCCAGCGAGATACGGGCTACGATCATTTCTGTGGGAAGTATGATGTACAGTGTCTGGATGGCGGTTCTGAGCCCGGTGTGCGGAGCGGCGGCAAATGCGTTTTCCGTTCCGGCGGCATTTTTCGGACTGGGTATTCTGATGATTGTTCTGACCTGCAAAAAGGGGGCTGCGTGAAATTTTGCCTGTTTCACGCAGCCCTAACTCTAATACTCAGCGCAGCCTGTTGCTTACATATATTTCTGAATGATCCGGTTCATGGTATCCCACTTTTTCTCCATATTCTCCACCAGCTTGAACTGTGTCCGGCAGCGGTCGAGATTATGGTTTTCCCGGTGAATCTTGAAATAGTGATCGCCCTCCAGATAATCGGTGAGAAAGCGCATTCCGCATTCAAAAGTCATAACCTTGGCGCCGACGGGCATCAGGAGGATCTCCTGTTCCGTGAGCTGTCCGGCACATCCCTCGAGAAAGCCTTTGACATACATTTCATAGAGGTTCATATCACAGAAGACTTTGTTCAGATCCGGCTCGTCTTCATCGGCGGTGCTTGCGCCGAAACGGATGGAGTCGCCGAAATCATTCATCGCAAGTCCCGGCATGACGGTATCCAGATCGATGACACAGATTCCTTTGCGGGTCTTGTTGTCGATCATGATATTGTTCAGCTTTGTGTCGTTGTGGGTGACACGCAGAGGGATTTCTTTTTTGGCAAGCAGTTTGTTAAAGATGCCGGCAAGTTCCTCGTGGGCAAGGACGAATTCAACCTCTCTCTGTACAGAGGCGGCACGGCGGCAGACATCCTGCTCTACAGCTTTTTTGAAGACTTGGAACCGTGCCTCTGTGTCGTGAAATCCGGGAATCGTCTCGTGAAGGGTCTCTGCAGGATAGTCGGCAAGAAGACGCTGGAAGTTTCCGAATGCCAGCGCGCTTTCATAGAAATCTTCTGGACGCTCCACGCGGTCAAAGCTGGTTGCGTCTGTGATAAAGCGGTAGGCTCTCCAGTATTCTCCGGTGGAGTCCACATAATAAGGCTTCTGATCCAGGGCAGGGATGACGTTCAGCGTCTCGCGTTCCGGATCGCCGCCCCGTTCCATGATCTTTTTCCGAAGGTGAGAGGTTACGCCCAGGATGTTTTCCATGACCTCCACAGGTTTCGTGAAGACCGAGCGGTTCATTTTCTGAAGAATAATTTTTACGATCCCCATCTCACCGATTTCATAGACCAGGAGATAGGTGTCGTTGATATGGCCGTTTCCATACGGTTCAGCTTTCACCAGGGCGCCTTCAAACTGAAAATTACGGATGGCTTCCTGAAGCTGCGCGTTCTTTTCCGGTTTCATCGTGAAAAGCTCCTTTCTGGTAACTGTTCAGCCGGATGAACGGTTACCCTTTCTGATTCTTTCAATCCCAGAGATGAACAGGGTAAAATCCGCTGTCCTTCATGGACTGGATCGCCTGAACGACCGTTGGTTTATCCTCGCGGTAGGTGACACCGTACCATTTGTCCTCGGATTCCAGTACGGAGACGGAGGCTTTGTGTTCCTCCAGCAGCGTGGTCACGACGGACGGAAGGAAATACTCGCACTTCAGCGGATTTTCCTCCAGGCCTTTTTTCAGGAATTCCGGGAATCCATTGCGGATCTCTTTCAGGATGCTTTCCGTAAATCCCCACATATTCATGGAGACCAGGGTGTTTTCCGGAAGCGGGATCCAGGTGGCGCCGTCGTCCTCGGTGTAGGCGATTCCGTCCGGACGCTGTTCGATCTTTGTCCGTTCGGTAACGGCGGTCAGTTCGTGGGCGTCGTTCAGTGTACATACGCCGCGGGCAACAGAACCGTTTTCTGTGACGGTGTTTTTCAGACGGTAGGCAACCATCGTGTAACGGTAGAGGCTGTCGTCCTGGTGGGTGGTCAGATACTGATAAATGACTTCAAACGCATGGCGTCCATAGTAATCGTCAGCATTGATGACTGCGAACGGGCCATGGACGATGTCCCGGACGGCGAGGACCGCATGGGCGGTTCCCCAGGGCTTGACACGTCCTTCCGGAACTTCAAATCCTTCCGGAAGATCGTTCAGTTCCTGAAAGGCGTAAGCAATCTCCATATGTCCGGCGATCCGGTCGCCGATCTTTTCACGGAAGATCTGTTCGTTTTCTTTCTTGATGATAAATACGACCTTCTCAAAGCCTGCCTGTTTTGCGTCGTAAATGGAGAAGTCGATGATCATATGCCCTTCGGCATCGATAGGGTCGATCTGTTTCAGGCCGCCGTATCTGCTTCCCATTCCGGCTGCCATGATCACTAATACTGGTTTTTCCATAATTTCCCAGTCCTTTCTCAGATTTCGTACCAGATGATCTCGTTGGGCTGCATGGTTTTCTCAAAACTGCTGCCGTCTCCACGGTAGATGGTAGTTTCCTGTACATCGTCGGTATTGTTTACCACGCAGTATTTTCCGTTTTCCGGATAAGCGTGTACGTCAACATTGTAATTGGTGCTGAACCAGCGGAGCAGTGCCTCCTCATCGGAAGAGCTCCAGAGGATCGCGCGGTGGAGGATCCTGCTGTTTTCAAAGCTGTACGGAAGTCCGCTGATATAAACGGCGCGGCCTTTCCCGAAGGTGTTGACCGCCATCTGTACTTCTTTGTCTCTCTGGACGAGGATCTCGGCATGTTCCAGTGCGTAGATGTTCTTTTTTCCCTCTCCAAAGTCAACGTCACCGGTCACATCCTCAAGGATAAAATGAGAGTGTTCTTCCCAGTTGTATTTGTCATAGCCGAGCGTAAAGCCGTGTTCTTCCTCCACGCCGAAGACATTGGCAAGCTGGAAGAAATGTCCCTGATACTGATGGCCGGAAGGCTCTCCCACGCCGATGATTCCGCCGCCCTCGTAGACGAATCTGCGGATCATTTCCTGGATCTGCGGGTGGATCCACCATTCTCCGCCTGTATGTGCCGTATCTGCATCTCCCACGTTGATGATCACGTCGATATCTTTCAGGATGTCCGGGTTGTCCAGAAGATCCTGGAAACTGAGGAAGACCACGTCGAACGGTGCGCCGGAAAGCGCTTCGATCACTCCCGCATAGGAGTAGTTCTGTTTCTGATACAGTGCGTGATGGACCATATGGCAGCCCCAGGCACGCATTTTGCCCCAGCAGTTCAGGACCGCAACTTTCTTGAAGCAGTAAGGAACGGTGCCTTTGACGTTTTGGTAAAGTTCACGGAATTCATTGCAGACCTGCTCCACGTAGTCCAGGAAGTCCGGGAACTGCATCGCCAGTTTCAGATAGCCGCCGTAGCCGATGCGGTCGATGGGTTTGCGCAGGATGGCTCTGCGGGCGGTCACCCAGTTGTATTTTGCCTCTTTGACCGGATCTCCGCCTTCGCAGAAGACATCTGGGAAGAAATACGGGAGCAGGCGGCCTTCAGTATATTTGACGCCCGGGATATCGCTGATCAGACGCAGCGTGGATCCGTTTCCGACGCTGCCGACTACCGCATCCAGGCCGAGAGTCTGGAATTCTTCCATAAATGGTTCGGTGCCGATCCAGTGGTCGCCAAGGAACATCATGGCTTCTTTTCCGTATTCGTGGGTGATGTCCACCATCTCACGGACGATCTTTGCCACTTCACGGCGCTGGAATGCCTGGAAGTCCTGGTATTCTTTGCTGGGGATCCGGTACTGGTTGTTGTAATAGCCCTGGTCGATGATGTATTCCGGGCGGAACGGGTATCCCGCTTCCTCCTCAAACTGCTGGAGGATGTATGGGCTGACCGATGCGGAATAGCCATACCAGTCCACATATTTTTCCCGTGCCAGTTCATCGAAGACGAGGGTGAACTGATGGAAGAAAGTCGTGAAGCGGAGGACATTGACATAAGGATGTTCCTCAATGAATTTCCTCAGGCGCTTCATCGTGAATGCATGGGTTTTCGGCTGGCGTACATCGAAGGTGATCTGATGTTCCACGCCTTTCCAGGAGTTGGTCACCGCATTGTACATATGTACCGGATCCCACATGATATAAGCCAGGAAGCTCACGGTATATTCGTGGAACGGAACGGTTTCGATGGTAACGTCTCCGGTTTCTTCGCAATAGCTCCAGTGCGTCGGGGAGACAACCTTTCCCGTTGTCCGGTCAACGACTTCCCACCAGCGTTTGATATCATCGCGGGTGTTTGGCGTGAGCATATCCGGGTACAGTCCTTTCATCAGGTGGATCGAAAGGCTGGTTCCGCTGGCAGTGTAAAACGGGGTCATCAGATACATCTGCTGGATCTCGTCAGGATTTTGTCTTGCCCAGTCGTTATCTTTTCGCGTGGTGTAGTAGGTGGAATAGATTTTCGCGTCCACATCCCGCAGTTCCTGAGGGAAATCCGTTCCGTCGCAGTCGCGCAGGGCGTCTGCGCCCCAGCGTTCCATCAGTTCCAGAGTGCCGGAAACTACGTCCACGTCGGTAGGGATGGTTACAAGTCCTTTGCTTTTGTTCATGACAGAGGCTCCTTTCTTTTTTTGCCTGTCTTGCGGATCTCGTTCCGCAGTTCGTGTTTCTATGCTTTCAGTATAGAATGTGCGGAGAAAGAAGGCAACCGTAGTTCTTGTTGAGTTTTTTAGTAATCTTGCTTTTCTTGATATTGCGTCACAGAAGATTTTGTGCGACAATCGGGACAGGAGGTGTGTTATGGGGAATATTCGATATGCGGTGCCGCCGGACACCGATTTTATGATGGAGTATCGGCTGCTGTATGCGACACATTCAAAATATGAAAAAGACTGGAACAGTTACCCTCACGCGCATTATTTCGCGGAGCTTTTCTTTGTGGCGGACGGAGAGGGAACGTTCTGCGTGGAAGAGGAGACATTTCCGATCAGGAAAAATGACCTGATCGTGGTCAATCCAAACATTGTCCATACAGAATACTCCAGCAGAGAACATCCGCTGGAGTATATTGTGCTCGGTGTGGAGCGGCTTTGTTTTCGGCTGGAGGATCACCGCCAGTATCTGGTGTTTCACAACCGGGAGTCCGGGGGAGATAATGGAGATATTTCCTTTTATTTCCGGACGATCCAGGAGGAAATGAGTAAAGAACAGGAGAAGTATGCCCAGGTCTGCCAGTATCTTCTGGGCGCGCTGATCATCCGGCTGATGCGCAGGACCAGGGAAAAAGCAGAACTTCTGCCGACCGAGCGGGTGAGCCGCGAATGCAGCAGAGCCCGCCGGTTTATAGATTTTAATTACCAGGATGAGATTACGCTGGAGTCATTGGCAGCCATTGCAGGGCTGAACAAATACTATTTCGCCCATGCGTTCACAAAATACTATGGCCAGTCCCCGATGAGTTACCTGAACCAGAAAAGGATCACCACCAGTCAGGAACTCCTTGTCTCCACGGATATGACGGTGGCGGCGATTGCCTCTCAGTGCGGGTTCTCTTCCCAGAGCTATTTTTCCCAGAGTTTCAAAAAATCCTGCGGCCAGACGCCGGCGGAATACCGGAAAAAACATATGAAATAATCTTTTACTGAAGATTCAGTTTTTTGTCCATAATATATCGGTTGATGAAATAGAAGACAACCGCAAGAGCCAGTTCCATAAAAGCATTCAGAAGAAGAACCAGAGGAAATGACCCAGCCAGATCATTGCTGATGATCCCGGTGATAAAGGTAGTGCCGGAGGTTATCACCTGCAGCACCATGTTCAGTCCGAAGTAAATTAAAACTGCTGCAAGGATTTTATGGGAAGAAAACAGGCTTCCCAGGCTGATGCAGAAGTAGATGGCCATAATGGAATATACAATTCCCGAAAGACCGATACCGGTCAGAAAAAGGGACATCATCGGCAGACTGGAGAAGCCCAGTTCCAATGCAACTTCCGTGAAAGCCCTATTCATTGCTTGCATGACAATATCCATGGTCATGTTGGTTTCTGCAAGTCCTTCCGAAATCAGAGGAGCCATCAGCAGAGCCAGAGATCCGAAGATACAAAGGATGTTGACCAGTCCCCAGAAAAGGAAAATCAGGAATCTTGACAGGATCTTTTGGTCGCTGGTGACCGGAAGCGTGTTGGTCAGGTAGCCTTCGTCGGTAAAAATACTTTTGTAGTAGCGCCCTGCCATCAGAACGTAGGTTACGATGGAAGAGGCGACCAGAATGACGATATAGGCGAACATGTAAAGAACAACTACAAGATCCGGGATCCTCATATTGTGAATGGTTCCAAGGATGCCAAGGCTTCCCAGAAGGCCCAGGGCAAGCGCCGCGCCGTTGATTCCCGCCATTCCCTTCCAGCTGGCTTTCCATTCATGTTTCAGACATTTTTTCAGCATTTGAACACCTCCCTGAATAATGCGTCAACGCTGGTTCCTTCCGTCAGGCGGATCTCATCGACGGAAGACTGCAGCTTCAGCTGGCCGTCTTTCAGGAAAAGAACCTCATCCAGTATGTTTTCGATATCTGAGATCAGATGCGTGGAGATCAGGATGGTCGCGTTTTCATCATAGTTGTTTAAGATTGTTGAAAGAATGTAATCTCTGGCTGCCGGGTCCACGCCTGCGATCGGCTCATCCAGACAGTAAAGCTGTGCCCGTCGGCTCATGGTGAGGATCAGCTGGACTTTTTCTTTGGTACCCTTTGACATGGTGCGCAGTCGGTCGGACGGGCGGATATGCAGGGATTCCAGCATTCCGTCGGCGCGGGAGCGGTCAAAGTCCGCGTAAAAGTCTGCGTAGTATTCCAGAAGGTCGCAGACCTTCATCCAGTTGCCAAGGTACATGCGGTCCGGCAGATAGGAAACGATGGTTTTTGTCTCGACACCGGGTTTGAAGCCGTCGATCAGGACTTCGCCTTCGGTAGGGACCAGCAGCCCGTTGATTAGTTTGAGCAGTGTGGTCTTTCCGCTGCCGTTGGGTCCGAGAAGTCCCACGATCCTGCCGCGTTCCAGTGTCAGGTTCAGATGGTCAAGCGCCGGTTTGTTTCCGAAATTTTTCGTCAGTTCCCGGCAGATCAGTAATTCACTCATATACAGCCTCCTCCTTCATAATTGTCTGGATCAACTGGAGTATTTCCGTGTCGTCCAGTCCGATCTGTCTCATTTTATGGATAAACTCACGTACCTGCATGGTAGCAAGTGTGGTTTTCATCCGCTGGATCAGTTCCGTATCTTCTGTGATAAAGCGTCCGCTGGTCCTCTGTGTGTAGAGCAGCCCGCTCTGTTCCAGCTCGGAAAGAGCTTTCTGCATCGTGTTGGGATTGACCGCCGCTTCGGAAGCCAGATCCCGCACGGAAGGCAGCTTTTCCCCAGGTTTATAATGTCCGGTGATGATATCCAGCTGTACCCGTTCTATGATCTGTGCGTAAATCGGTCTTCCTGAATCCAGTGCCCACGCCATATGCATCCTCCTTTCTGTTGTATGACTGTATTAATCATCTAATACAATAATACGACCATGTAACAAAAATGTCAAGATATCTAAACGAAAAATTTTTGAATCCTGAGGGAAAAGTGTGGTACACTATTCAGGTGAGGAGAATTTATACATGGCAGCCTCTTTGTTGACGGAATGGCTGTGATGTTAGGAAGGAGCGCGCAGATGCGGGAAATAAAGAAAAGAGAAGAGGCAGATCCAAAAGACTGCTGGAAGATGGAAGATATGTTTCCCAGTGATGAAGCCTGGGAAGCGTCTTTTTTGAAACTGAAAGAAGAGGCGGAAGATTTCCGCAGCAGGAAGGGAACCTTTGCCGCCGGTCCCCGGGAGTTTTATCAGGCGCTGCAGAAGCAGGATGAGATCCAGCTGATGATCGAGCGGGTGGTCGTCTATGCCAGCCAGAGATATCATCAGGATATGGGAAACCGCCGATATCAGGAGATGGCGGGAAGGGCGCAGACGGCAGCGGCACAGGCAGCGGACGCCCTTTCCTTTGTCAGCCCGGAGATCCTGGAAATGGGAGAGGAGAAGATTGAAACGTTTATGAAGCAGCTGCCGGAGTTAGAACACTACCGCCGGATGCTGGAAGAGGAGCTGAGAGTCCGCGAACATGTGCTTTCTCCGGAACTGGAGACTGTGATGGCGAAAGCACAGGAGATGGCGGACAGTCCGCAGCAGATTTTTATGGCATTCAATAACGCCGATGCAAAATTCGGTACCGTTACGGACGCGGATGGAAAGGAAGTTCCGCTGACTGCCGGTTCCTACGGGGTTCTGATGGAAAGCAAAGACCGGAGTGTCAGAAAGGAAGCGTTCCGGAAACTGTACCGTGTCTATGAAGACCATAAAAACATGCTTTCCGCCACGTTTTCGGCAAATCTCAAGCAGGCACAGTTTTACGCCGGGATGCGCCATTACGGATCCGCTCTGGAAGCGGCGCTGGATGGAGGGAATATCCCGGTATCTGTCTACGACAACCTGATCGCTGCGGTACATGAAAAGTTGCCGGCGATGTATCAGTATATGGAGCTTCGGAAAAAACTTCTGCATCTGGAGGATCTTCATTTATATGACGTTTATGTTCCTCTTGTGGAACGTCCGGAAAAGGAGATACCGTTTGAGGAAGCGAAAAAGATTGTAAAGGAAGGACTTTCCGTGCTTGGCGAGGATTATGTCCGACTGCTGGAGGAAGGCTTTGACAACGGCTGGATCGATGTATATGAAAACCAGGGAAAACGCAGCGGCGCGTATTCCTGGGGCGCTTACGGAACCCATCCGTATGTCCTTCTGAATTACAATGGCAACCTGAACGCGGTCTTTACGCTGGCGCATGAGATGGGCCACGCGATCCACAGCTATTATTCTGATGCGGCTCAGCCGTTTGCTTACGCAGGGTACCGGATTTTTGTGGCGGAAGTGGCATCTACCTGCAACGAGGCGCTGCTGATCCACTATCTGCTGGAACATGCCAAAGATGACGGGGAGAAGGCGTATCTGATCAACTATTTCCTGGATCAGTTTAAATCCACCCTTTACCGCCAGACCATGTTCGCTGAATTTGAAAAACTGGCCCATGAAGAGATGGCGGCGAAAGGCAGTCTGAGCGCCGAGGGACTTTGCGAAATGTATTATGAACTGAACCGGAAATATTTTGGGCCGGGCGTGGAAGTGGACCAGGAGATCGCAATGGAATGGGCAAGGATCCCGCATTTCTATACGCCGTTCTATGTTTATCAGTATGCGACGGGATTTTCCGCGGCAATCGCCATCAGCCGGAAAATCCTCAATGGAGAGCCTGGAATCCTGGAGAAGTACAAGAGATTTCTCAGCGGGGGAAGTTCTATGGATCCTATCGATCTGCTGAAAATCTGCGGCGTGGACATGACGGCGCCGGAACCGGTCAAAGATGCGCTGGAGGTGTTTGAATCTTATATTCGTGAACTTGAGCGCATTTCATAGGCGCGGCAAGGTATACAAAAAAGAGGGAAATTATCTGTGAAACTTTTATGAAAAATAAAAGTTTTCCCTTGAAAAAGAACAGATATCTGTTACAATAATGTTACGGAGTATTTAAATTAGGGTGAGAGTATGAATTTATATGAGGCTATTTTTGTAAGAAAATCTGTGAGAAGCTATTCGATGGAGACGCTGCCGCCACAGATCCTGGACAAGATCTGGGAGCATTACCAGGAAACACCGGGATTGTTTTCTGGGATCTCTACGGATATGGCGATCCTGGACAATCGAAAGGGACAGGAGCGGATGCTCAGCCTGTTCAGCGTCAAAGCGCCGTATTATCTCGCATTTTATTCGGAGGAATCAGAACGTTATCTGATGAACGCAGGCTATCTGATGGAGCAGATGGTTCTCTATCTATGCAGCATAGGGCTTGGAACCTGCTTTATCGGAAGCAGCAAGGTAAGAAAAGGGGAAACAGAGAAAAACGGAAAGCGTCTGGTGGGGCTGATTGCTTTTGGGAAGAGCAGAGGATCCCATACCAGAAAACAGTCTGAGGCAAAGCGCCTGCCATTGGACGAACTGTGTGTTTTTAAAGAGGTGCCGCGTCAGTGGATGAACCAGATCCTGGAGGCGGCGCGTCTTGCGCCGTCCACCCTCAACAGTCAGCCGTGGCGGTTTGTGGTGTACGATAACCGCATCCATATTTTTTCCAAGAAATACAGTGTGGAGAAACTGAAAAAATGGGATGAAGTCAATTTCGGGATAATGTTTGCCAATATGATGGTTGTGGCAGAGGAACTTTGGCTGGATGTGGATCTGATCCGTCTGGGAGATATTTCGCAGAAAAACTTTCCAAACAATCAGTATGTGCTGAGTGCGATCCTGAAAGCGTGAGAAGGAAACTTATGTATGGCGGTCCGAATCAGCTTCGGGATTAACAGTGAAAAGTCAGGAAAATCAGTTTTTCGAAAAAATTCGAAAAACTTTTAAAAAAGCTGTTGACAAAAAAAGGGTTTTATTGTATATTATGTCTTGTCAGTTGCAGAGATGCAAAACAAAGACAAAATATACAATATGCGCGAGTGGCTCAGGGGTGGAGTACAACCTTGCCAAGGTTGGGGTCGCGGGTTCGAATCCCGTCTCGCGCTTGAAGTGGAAGCTGTTCAGTTGATCTGAACAGCTTTTTTTGTGCGTCCGCTATTGGCGGAGCTGTTTTCGGTATGCTCCCGGCGTGCAGCCGCAGAATTTTTTGAAGATCCGGTTGAAATGGCAGAGATTCTGAAAGCCGGACGCATAGGCGGCCTGTTGGATGGTCATCGCGTCATTGGTCAGAAGATAGCGGGCTTTCTGGAGTCTTGCCTGGATCAGATCGTCTTTTGGCGTGCTGTGGAAGTACAGGGAATAATATTTGTAAAACTGGCTTTTTCCTATATTTAAGGTATCGCATAATTTATCCAGGTTCCACTCCTGGCTGCAGTTCTGCAGCATGTTTGTGCGAAGAGAAAGGAGATCCGGATAGATATTGTGGCGGATTACGGAACATTCCGATTGCTGCTGGCTGCGGTGCAGTGTGATCAGCAGCTGTCGGATGTACGAATCCGCCATTTCTTCGTGATAGCCAAGTCCGCGGATAAACTCATAATAGATATTTTTCAGGATCCAGTGAATGTCCTCCGTATTTTCGGGATAAAAAAGGCAGTTTTCGGGGATCTGATATTTGTCCACGAGTTCCGTCGGGGCGAAAAAATGAACGTAGCTGTTAAAAAATTCCCGTTCCGCCTGATAATACTGAGGATAGCCCGGAGCATATAAAATACAGGCGCCCGGCAGCGCTTTTTCCTCAGGAAGGCCCGGAAAAGTAAAAACCATCGGAGAAAGCACCAGAAGAAAAAGATAACTGGAAGAACCGGAAGGACGGTCAATGATATCGTAATGTGGATTATGGGTATGATACCCGCAGTATTCAACGGTAAACATAAAAAAGCTCCATCTGTACAAAATTTCCTGCAGAAGGCAACGGCAGGATCACAACCAATATAGCACAGAACAGACCGGAAGAAAAGTCAATAAGAGAAGAAGTTAGGCAATTTTCATCCGAGAGGAACATGATATAATAAAGGCATCTTTTAAAAGCTATGGAGCAAGGAGTGTAGACAGATGAAAAAAGCAGAACTTTGTATTGACAGGCATTATCTGATTGGAGAGGTAGACAAGCGGATCTACGGTTCTTTTATTGAGCATCTCGGACGTGCGGTGTATGAGGGAATCTATCAGCCGGGCAGCCCTTTTGCGGATGAGCAGGGACTGAGAAAAGATGTGATCGATCTGATCCGGCGGCTGAATGTGCCGGTGGTACGTTATCCCGGCGGAAATTTTGTTTCCGGTTATCACTGGGAAGACGGCGTGGGACCGAAGGAGGAGCGTCCGGAGAAGATTGAACTGGCGTGGAACGTGATCGAGACGAATCAGTTTGGGCTGAATGAATTTATGGACTGGACGAAGAAAGCGGATACTTCCGCGATGATGGCGGTCAATCTCGGGACAAGAGGACCGGAGGACGCGAAAAATCTTGTGGAGTACTGTAATTTAAAGGGCGGAAGCTATTACAGCGACCTGCGGAGAAAGCATGGCTATGAGCAGCCGCACGATATCAAATTATGGTGTCTGGGCAACGAGATGGACGGTCCATGGCAGATGGGACATAAAACGGCGGAAGAGTATGGAAGGATTGCGGCGGAAGCAGGACGGATCATGAAGATGGTGGATCCGGACATTGAGCTGGTGGCATGTGGAAGCGCTTCTCACGCAATGCCGACCTTTGGAACCTGGGAGGATACCGTTCTGTCCGAGAGTTACGATCAGGTAGACTATCTGTCCCTGCATCAGTATTACGGAAATCAGGAAGACAATACGGCGGAATTCCTGGCAAATACGGTGGATATGGATCAGTTTATCAGTGAAGTCCTGTCCATCTGCGATGCGGTAAAGGCAAAAAAACGGAAGAAAAAAACGATCAACCTGTCCTTTGATGAGTGGAACGTGTGGTATCACTCCAACGAACAGGATAAAAAGCTGGAGCGTTGGTGCAAGGCACCGCATCAGCTGGAAGATGTTTATAATTTTGAGGATGCGCTTCTGGTTGCCGGAATGATGATCACCATGCTCCGCCATGCGGACCGTGTAAAGATTGCATGCCTGGCGCAGTTGGTCAACGTTATTGCGCCGATCATGACTTCGGATACCGGGGCATGGATGCAGACCATTTACCATCCGTTTGCGCTGATCAGCAATTACGGAAGGGGAACGGTTCTGAATACATTGGTACATGTGCCTGTGTATGAGAGCAGACATGGGGATGCGCCTTATCTGGATGCTGTGTGCGTTATGAATGAAGAGACGGAGACACTGACAATCTTTGCGGTAAACAAAGATCTGGAAGATTCCATGGAACTTACCTGCGACCTGCGGCAGTTTGAGGGGTATCAGGTGAAAGAACATATCATGCTGGCTCACGAGGATGTAAAAGCGGTCAATACCGAAGAACATCCGGACAATGTCGCTCCGGTGAAAGTGGAAAATGAAAAGCTGGACGGAGGAATCCTGAAAGCGGTTCTTAAGGATAAGAGTTTCCATGTGATCCGTCTGGAACGTGCATGAGGAGCGTCTGCAGACGAAAAAATAATTCCGAATATATGATGGAAATATTTGAAAAATATTCTGAAAAACTGAAAAAAGCATAAATAAGTTTACTGTCGGCACCGGCAGGGGAACATTTCAGAGAAATAAATTTGAAAAATGCCCCTGCCTGAGGGTGCCGGCAGATTTTTTTTGTGAAAATTGGGTAAAATCAAAAAAGAGGGCGGAAAAAGGATAAAAAAATTAGGGCGCATAAAAAAATTGTGCGTATGACTCATACAAAATACACGAAAAAGATTTGTGTATTTTGTGGAATCTGCGAAAGTGATTGCAAAACCATTGTGGAACGTGTATAGTATATTACGTTGTGTTCAACAATATGCCAAAAAAGCTAAAAGAAGAGAGGAATGAAAGCATGAGTGTACAAAACAACAATGTGAAGCCATTCGGTATGAGAGATAAGATTGGCTACATGTTTGGTGACCTGGGAAATGACTTCACGTTCACATTTGCCAGTTCCTACCTTATGGTGTTCTACACCAACGTACTGGGAATTCCGGCGTCCATGGTCGGTATTCTGTTCCTGGTAGCAAGATTTATCGATGCATTTACCGATATCGGTATGGGTGTCCTGATTGACCGGGTAAAACCAGCAAAAGACGGAAAATTCAAACCGTGGATCCGCAGAATGTGTGGATTTGTTGCAATTGCAGCCTTCCTGATGTATCAGTCGGGCATGGCAAACGCCCCGATGTGGTTAAGAATCGTGTATATGTTTGCTACCTATATTCTGTGGGGATCTTTCGCTTACACATCCATCAATATCCCGTATGGTTCCATGGCGTCTGCAATCACAAGCAATCCGGCGCAGCGAGCGGAACTGTCTACCTTCCGTTCCATGGGAGCAAGCTTTGCAGGTGTAGCGATCGGTATCATTGTACCGCAGGTAATTTATCATGAAGTAGACGGACAGCAGGTGGCAAGCGGAACTGCATTTACCATTGCGGCGGCAGTATTTTCCGTTCTGGCGATCATCAGCTATATTCTCTGCTACAAAATGACTACCGAGCGTGTGAAAATTGAGAAAGATCCAAATGAAAAAGCACCAACAGCAGCAGAGAGCGTAAAAGCGTTGGTGAGCAGCCGTGCGCTTTTGGCATTGATCGCGGCAGCAATCGTTTTACTTCTGAGCACAATGCTTGGACAGAGCATGAATCAGTACCTGTACATCAACTGGTTCAATGACAGAAACGCACTGTCAGTCGCAGGTATGATCGCACTTCCGATTGTCCTGATCATGGCGGTAGTCGTTGGAAGAATTACAGCCAGATTCGGAAAGAAAGAGGCGGGTACAGTCGGAATGTTGGTATCCGGTTTGATTTACATTCTGCTTGGCTTCCTGAAAATTCAGAATGCATATCTGTACCTGGTGATCGTATTCTTCGGAATGCTTGGCATGTACTATTTTAATATGGTAATCTGGTCTTATATCACCGACGTTATCGATGATATGGAAGTGAAGAGCGGACACCGTGAAGACGGAACTGTGTACGGAGTTTACTCTTTTGCACGTAAGATCGGACAGGCGCTTGCCGGTGGTCTGAGTGGATTTGCCCTTGAGGCGATTGGGTTTGTATCCGGAGCGTCTGTTCAGGCACCGGAAGTCAATGAGGCAATCTACAGCCTTGCAAACTTTGGACCTGGCGTAATGTATGTTATTGTAGCGCTGCTTCTGCTGTTTGCATATCCGTTGTCCAAGAGTGTAGTGATCAAGAACGGTGAGATTCTGGAGAAACGTCGTCAGGAGCGTCTTTCTAAAGAAAACAAATAAGTAAAAACTTTTTTTCTGACAGATAAAAAGATCCGCAGACCTGCATGGCATTACCGCTTTGCAGATCCCCGGATCTTTTTGTGTAAAATCGTTGACTGAAATATTTTACTGTGCTATGCTGGTCTATAGCATTCTTTTAAGCGAAAAAAAGAAAGTACAGGAAACATTTTGCTGCCGAGGACGCTGCGGCAGAGTGTGGAAGCAATTCCGGTTTCCGAAAGAGGAGTTAGGGAGGAAAGAGTATGGAAAAGAATCGTGGCAGTTTTACCGGGAGGCTGGGATTTGTCCTGGCGGCGGCCGGGAGTGCGGTCGGACTTGGGAATCTCTGGAGATTTCCTCCGCTGGCGGCACAGTATGGCGGCGGCATTTTTATTCTGGTGTACATCGTTCTGGCGCTGACCTTTGGTTTTGCACTGATGACAACGGAGATTGCCATTGGACGAAAGACGGGCAGCAGTCCCGTGATGGCATATCAGAAACTGTGTAAGAAATTTAAGTTTCTGGGATATCTTGCGGCATTGGTACCTGTGGTCATTCTGCCTTATTACTGTGTGATCGGCGGATGGGTACTGAAGTATATGGCCGTTTATATTCAGGGATTCACTCAGGAAGCAGCCAGTGATGGTTTTTTCGGAGCCTTTACCGGAGATACAGTGTCTCCGCTGATCTTTTTTGTGATTTATCTGGCTGCTACGTGGCTGATCGTTATGGGCGGTGTAGAGAAGGGAATCGAAAAGCTCAGCCGTTTTCTGATGCCGCTTCTGGTTTTGCTGAGTATTGGAATTGCCATCTATATTTTGACACTGCCGGGGGCGCTGGAAGGAGCAAAATATTATCTGCTTCCCGATTTTTCAAAATTCTCGTTTAAGACCATCTGCGCGGCAATGGGCCAGATGTTTTTTTCCATGAGTCTTGCTATGGGTATCATGGTTACTTATGGATCTTATACGAAACCGGATGTCAGCCTGACAAAATCCGTCAATCAGATTGAGATTTTTGATACGGTTGTGGCTCTGTTGGCAGGACTGATGGTGGTGCCGTCGGTTTATGTCTTCAGCGGCGAGGAGGCAATGTCTTCCAGCGGTCCCGGATTGATGTTTGTGACGCTGCCAAAGGTTTTTGGTGATATGGCAGGTGGAAGAGTGATTGGTTTCATGTTTTTCCTGCTGGTATTGTTTGCGGCGCTGACCAGTTCGGTGTCAGTGATGGAGGCGATCGTCTCCGTGCTGATGGAGAAATTCGGAATCGGCAGGAAGGCAGCGTGTACTGGAACTTTGATTTTCGCGTTGCTGGCGGGAATTCCGGTTTCTCTGGGAAATGGTATCTGGTCCGGTATTAAGATTCTGGGAATGGATCTGCTCACATTTTTCGATTATCTCAGCAACAGCGTGATGATGCCGCTGGTTGCACTGTTCACCTGCATTATGGTGGGATGGTTCATCGGCACAAAGACGATCACCGACGAGGTGACGAGAAACAGCGAGAAATTCGGAAGAAAACGCATTTACGAAGTGATGATCAAATATATTGCGCCGGTATTTCTTCTGATCATTTTGATCTCTTACAATCTGTCCCAGTTCGGAATTATTACCTTGTAAATGACAGCGTCCAAAGCCTGTTTTCGGGCTTTGGGCGCTGTTCTGTATAGTTCCGGAAATACCGGGGAAGAATAAAATTGGAAAATAGCCATTGAATTTTTATGTAAAGTATATTAGAATAAAAAATGATATCAATAAATTGAGGACGTGAAGAAACTATGTCAGGAATAAGTAACACACAATATTTTAAAGTAAAAACAGAGCCGGAAGTCCAGGTAAAGGAGGTTCTGAATGTAGTATATAATGCGATGGCTGAGAAGGGTTATAACCCGGTCAACCAGATCGTAGGATATATTATGTCCGGAGATCCGACTTATATCACCAGTTATAAAGGCGCGCGAAGCATGATCATGAAGGTAGAGCGCGATGAGCTTGTGGAAGAGCTTCTGAAAGAGTATATCAAAAACGAATCCTGGAAGAGGAAGTAGTCTGATATGCGGATTATGGGATTGGACTTTGGTTCAAAAACGGTAGGGGTAGCTGTCAGCGATCCTCTTGGTTTGACTGCCCAGGGAGTGGAGATTATCCGAAGAAAATCGGAGAATAAGCTGCGGCAGACATTGGCGAGGATCGAAGAGCTGGCTGCTCAGTATCAGGTGGAGACCATTGTGCTTGGTCTGCCGAAACATATGAATAACGATATCGGAGAGCGGGCCGAAAAATCGCTGGAATTTCAGGAAATGCTGAAAAGAAGGACAGGCCTGCCTGTTGTCATGTGGGATGAACGTCTGACCACCGTGGAGGCGGACAGGACCATGATGGAAACGGGAATACGGAGAGAGAACCGGAAGGAATATGTGGATATGCTTGCGGCTGTATTTATACTGCAGGGATATCTGGATTATCTGGCGATGAAGAAGCAGGAAAAATGAGAACCGCATGCCTGGAAACGGAAGCGGCCGAAAAGGAATATTGTATGGAAAAAATTATATTTACAGCAGAAGACGGAACGAAAGAGGAATTTTACATAGAGGAACAGACCAGGATCAACGGTGTGAATTATCTTCTGGTCTCGGATTCTATGAATGATGAGGCGAACGCCTACATCTTAAAAGAACTCCCATCCGCCCAGGAAGAGGAAAGCGAATATGTGATGGTGGACGACGAGGTTGAGTTTGAAGCCGTATCCGGAGTGTTTTCCCAGATGCTGGACGACGATGTCGAGCTTGAAAAATAAAAATGGCAGCAGACATGACATTCTTTGTGTTCGGAAAAACAGGAAGGGGGAAGCCCTTCCGGACGGAGGTGCTAGTTGAAGAAGGATAATACAAGTAAATTAAAGATCATTCCGCTGGGCGGCCTTGAGCAGATCGGAATGAATATTACTGCCTTCGAGTATGAAGACAGTATTGTTGTCGTGGATTGTGGTCTGTCCTTTCCGGAGGACGACATGCTGGGGATCGACCTGGTAATCCCGGATGTGACCTATCTGAAAAATAACATTGAGAAGGTAAAAGGCTTTGTCATCACCCATGGCCATGAGGACCATATCGGAGCGCTGCCTTATATCCTGAGGGAAGTCAATGTTCCTATTTACGCGACAAAGCTGACCATCGGACTGATTGAAAACAAGCTGAAGGAGCATGGACTGCTCCGGACGACAAAGCGCAAGACGATCCGTCACGGTCAGTCCATCAATCTGGGAGCGTTCCGGATTGAATTTATCAAGACCAATCACAGTATTGCAGACGCGGCAGCGCTTGCAATTTATTCTCCGGCGGGTATTGTCGTCCATACCGGAGACTTTAAAGTGGATTATACGCCGGTATTCGGCGATGCCATCGATCTGCAGAGATTCGCGGAGATCGGGAAGAAGGGCGTGCTGGCGTTGATGTGCGACAGTACCAATGCGGAGCGTCCGGGCTTTACCATGTCCGAACGAACGGTAGGACGTACCATTGACAATCTGTTCGCCGGTCACAGAAACAGCCGTATCATTATCGCTACGTTTGCTTCCAATGTGGACCGCGTGCAGCAGATTATCAACTCGGCATATAAATTCGGCCGCAAGGTCGTTGTGGAAGGCCGCAGTATGGTAAACGTGATTTCTACGGCACAGGAGTTGGGATATCTTCGTATTCCGGAGAATACGCTGATCGATATTGAGCAGATGAAAAATTATCCCGATGAACAGCTGGTTCTGATCACCACAGGAAGCCAGGGAGAGTCCATGGCGGCGCTGTCCAGAATGGCGTCACATCTTCACAAAAAAGTGTCGATCAAACCGGGCGATACGGTTATTTTCAGTTCCAACCCGATTCCGGGCAACGAAAAGGCTGTGTCCAATATTATCAATGACCTGTCCGAACAGGGCGCAGATGTTATTTTCCAGGATGTCCACGTATCCGGACATGCCTGTCAGGAAGAGATCAAACTGATCTATTCTCTTGTGAAACCCAAATATTCCATTCCGGTTCACGGTGAATACCGCCACCTGAAAGCGCATGCGGGAATTGCCGAGAGCCTTGGAATTCCGAAAGAAAATATCTTTTTGATGCATTCCGGAGATGTGTTGTCTCTGGATGGCAATGGAGCAGAACTGGCAGCAGGACAGGCTCCGACGGGAGCGATCATGGTAGACGGTCTGGGCGTCGGTGATGTGGGAAATATTGTTCTGAGAGACCGTCAGCATCTGTCGGAAGACGGTATCATGGTCGTTGTGCTCACATTGGAGAAGCGAAGCAATCAGCTTCTGGCGGGACCGGATATTGTTTCCCGCGGTTTTGTATATGTGCGTGAGTCCGAGGATCTGATGGGCGATGCGCGTGAAGTGGTGGAGGAAGCGCTGGATTCATGCCTGAACCGCCATATTTCCGACTGGGGCAAGATAAAATCGACGATCAAGGATGCTCTTGGAGACTTTGTATGGAAGCGCACCAAGAGAAGGCCGATGATCCTGCCGATTATCATGGAGGCTTAAAAGATGGATAAGGTGTCAGAATGTCTGGACAGTCTGGTTCTTGAAATGCAGGAGAGTAAAGAATATCAGAATTACCTGTGGATGGAACAGGAGATTTCGAAGGATCCGGAACTGAAAAGAAAGATTGACGATTATCGCATACGGAATTACCGCCTGCAGCAGGCGGAGGATGTGGATCTGTTCGATGCGGTGGATTCCCTGGAACATGATTTTTATGATCTGAGGAAAAATCAGAAGGCAAACGCATATCTGGAAGCGGAACTGGCCGTCTGTAAGATGATCCAGAAGGTTCAGCAGCGTATTACGGATGAAATCCATGTATTTGTACCTGAATATTGACAGGAAGGAGTACCTATGGGCACAAAGAAGAAGGATGCCGGCTATCATGCCGCAGTGACCGGGGCGAGGGGGATACTAAAGACATTGATCTATATCTGCCTGCTTTTACTGCTTGTGTTTGCGGGTAAAACGGCATACGATTTCGGGTACGACATTTTCGTTCAGCAGCCGGTGGCGTCGGAAGAAAACGGTCAGGATATCACGGTGGAAGTGACGGAAAACATGGGAGTGAGAGAAATCGGTGAGATGCTGATCGAGAATGGGCTGATCGACGAAAGCCTGAGTGTTTTCCAGGCACAGGTTGTGTTTTCCGGATTTAAAGATTCCCTGCAGCCGGGCACCTATATTTTGAATACATCGCAGACGGTGGATGAAATGATTCAAATCCTGGCGCGTGAGAATACAGAAGGCCAGCCAACGGCAGAAGATACAGCGGAACAGCAGTGAGGAGGAAGCTCTGGCATCGCCTGAGCGGAAGAAGTTATGATAACAGAGGAACGCATGACCGCGTATATCAATTCCCTGGACACAGGGCATACGCCGTTTCTGGAAAAGCTGGAGCAGGAGGCAAGGGCAGCCCATGTTCCGATCATCCGCCGGGAGATGCAGAGCTTTCTGAAAGTTTTTCTGGCGGTACAGAGACCCAAGCGGATCCTGGAAGTGGGAACGGCCGTAGGGTTTTCGGCGATCCTGATGGCGGAATATGGAGTGCCGGAGGCAAGGATCACGACGATTGAAAATTATGAAAAACGTTTTCCTGCGGCGGAGGAGAATTTCCGCAGATCCGGTTATGAAGACCGCATCACGTTTCTCAAAGGAGATGCGGCGGAAGTGATGAAGACTCTGGAGGGTCCGTTTGACCTGATCTTTATGGATGCGGCGAAAGGCCAGTATATTCATTTTCTGCCGGAAGTGCTGAGACTTCTGAGAGACGGAGGCGTTTTGATTTCGGACAACGTGCTGCAGGATGGGGATGTGATCGAATCCCGTTTTGCGGTGGAGAGAAGAAACCGTACCATTCATAAAAGAATGCGGGAATACCTTTACACACTGAAGCATCATCCGAATCTGCTGACGTCCATTATCCCTTTGGGAGACGGGATCACAGTCAGTGTAAAACAGGAAATGCCGCAGAAAATGGTGCGGCAGGAGCAAGAAGTATAAAGATAAAAGCATCAGATAAAAAGGCATAACGATGCGGCGGATGCCGCAAAGATGCCTTTTTGTTGTTAGAATGGAGGAAATTATGAGAAAACCGGAATTGCTGGTGCCTGCCAGCAGCCTGGAGGTTTTGAAAGTAGCCGTCACGTTTGGGGCGGATGCTGTCTATATCGGCGGAGAAGCTTTTGGACTGCGTGCGAAAGCAAAGAACTTTTCGATGGAAGAGATCAAGGAAGGAATTGCATTTGCCCATGAGCACGGTGTCCGTGTCTATGTCACCGCCAATATCCTGGCGCATAACGGAGATCTGGAGGGTGTCAAGGCTTATTTTGAAGAGCTGAAGGAAATCGGACCGGACGCGCTGATCATTTCGGATCCGGGCGTTTATCAGATCGCGAAGGAAGTATGTCCGGAAATTGAGCGTCATATCAGCACGCAGGCGAATAATACCAACTACGGAACGTACCAGTTCTGGTATGGATTAGGGGCAAAGCGTGTGGTTTCCGCCCGTGAGCTTTCTCTGGAGGAGCTGAAGGAGATACGCAGAAAGATTCCCGAGGATATGGAGATCGAGACATTCGTTCACGGGGCGATGTGTATTTCCTACTCCGGAAGATGTCTGCTGTCCAATTTCTTTACCGGAAGGGACGCCAACCAGGGCGCGTGTACCCACCCGTGCCGGTGGAAATATTCGGTGATGGAGGAGTCAAGGCCGGGAGAGTATTTTCCGGTGTATGAAAATGAGCGGGGAACCTATATTTTCAACTCCAAGGATCTGTGCATGATCGAGCATATCCCGGATCTGATCGATGCGGGGATCGACAGCTTTAAGATCGAGGGACGAATGAAAACCGCCCTCTATGTGGCTACGGTGGCGCGTACTTACCGGAAAGCCATTGACGATTATCTGGAGGATCCAAAGCTGTACGAGGCTCATCTGGACTGGTACCGCAGCCAGATTTCCAACTGTACCTACCGTCAGTTTACGACGGGATTTTTCTACGGAAAGCCGACGGATGAGGCACAGATCTATGACAGCAATACTTATGCGAAAGACTATACTTATCTGGGAATCGTCGGAGACAAAGATGACCAGGGGCGTTACAGCATCGAACAGAGAAACAAGTTCAGCGTCGGGGAAGAGATCGAGATCATGAAGCCGGACGGAGAGAACCGGGTCGTGACGGTAAAAGCTATTTACGACGAAGAGGGCAATGGGATGGACAGCGCACCGCATCCAAAGCAGAAGCTCTGGATCGATCTGGGGACAGAAATGGATCGTTTTGATATTCTCAGAAGACGGGAAATCGAATAAAAAAACTGCCGCATTCACTTGGATGTTTTTCAAACATCCTTTAAGGGAATGCGGCAGTTTTATTTTAGCAGACAGTGATGGGCATTCAGCAAACGGTGATGCGTATCTGGTAAACAGTGATGCACAGTCTGCGGAGAGCTATTGCTGTTTCAGCAGAGCTCCGGAAAAGTCGATGCCATATCCGTAATCATAAACGTGTCCTTCCTCGTCGGTATAAGGAGTAAGGTCAAAGGCGACGTCTTCGCAGTGGCGTTCCACGGTTTCCATATTCAGTGGGAGCTGTACCGGCAGACGGCCTTTCGGTGACGCAGCTCCAATGATGAGATCCAGAAGCGCCTGACGGCTGACGCCAAATTCACAGAGAATTGCGTCGGCATAGGGTTCAAATTCGCTGCACACGGTTGGGTTGTGCATGGTGATGCAAACGATCACCGGTTTTTCTTTCATTGCCTTTTTGGTATTGATGACCAGATCCAGATCCTCTTCATTGGCGGCATGTACCGTTTTGCCGAGGTAGGAGCGGTTGGTGTCCTTTTGCCACCAGGTGCTTCCGGCGATGCTGGTCTCGCTGGCGCTGACGGCCTGGTAAGGGCGGTACTGGAGGCTGATGGGCACATAGGAATGATTTTCATAGCCGCCGTTGGTCAACGGGCTTTCGATAAAGACGATTGCCGCGTCTGCCTCTTCCGGTGTGGAAACTGCGTGAAAATATTCCGACAGCAGACGGTTGTGAACCGGATGCAGGAATTGTTCTTCTTCCATAAACCGCATAAATCCCTTTTTGGGGCGGATGTGGCGGTCTGGAACATAGACCTTCAGTTGTTTCTGCAGAGGAAGCGCCGCCGATTTGTTTTTCAGGAGGACGACGGAATCCAACTGCGCCTGATAACCTGCCTGAACATATGCCTCACATCCGACGGTCCGGACGCTTTCTTCCTCGTCCAGATATGGATTTTCAAACAGACCGACCCGGAAGATATTTGTGAGGATACGGACGGCAGATTCTTCCATACGTCTGCGCATTACAGATTCGCCATAACGCTCACAGCCGATCCGGTATGCTTCCAGGATTGGTTCTTTGTCGTTGTTTCCCCCAAACTGGTCTACACCGTTCATGATGATCCGCATGTGGCGTTCTGCCACAGAGAGGGATTCCGTTCCGAAGCATCTGCTTCCGAAAGCGTCCATGTCATCGGCGGGATCCTGAGTGATTCCCCAGTCAGTGCAGACGACGCCGTCGTATCCGCAGGAATCGCGGAGCAGATCCCGGATGATGTATTCACTGTAGGAATTTCCCACATTTTCATGATTCTTTTTGTCCTGGTTCCAGGAAACGGTGTAGTAAGGCATAACGGCAGCGGCCTTTTGCGTCGGACCGTCCAGAGCGAAAGCGCCTTTCGTGAAAGGACGCATATGCTCCTCGAAACGGCCGCCCGGATAGACAGCAAACTGGCCGAAAGAATAGTGAGCGTCACGTCCGCCTTCTCCGGTACCGCCGCCGGGCCAGTGTTTTACCATCGCGTTGACGCTCTGGCTGCCCCATCCGTCGGCGGAATCTTCCGTTGTCTGGAGAGCATCACAGTATGCTTTCGTCATACGGATCGTCATTTCACAGTCCGGTCCCATGGTATCGGGAAGACGCATCCACCGTGGCTCGGTACACAGATCGATCTGGGGGCCAAGGGCGGTAGTGATGCCCAGCGCGCGGTATTCACTGGAGATGATACGGGCAAACTCACGGGTACGCTCCGGGTCGAAAAGCGCCGCCATACCGATTCCCTCCGGCCATTTGGAAACTTCGCCTCCGCCGGTTTTATATTCCGCCCCACTGTCGGCGGAACCATGCCGCGGATCGGAAGAGAAATTTACGGGAATTCCGTAGGGCAGTGATTCTGCGCACGCCTGCATGGAATTTTGCCAGCGAACCGCGGTTCGGGTGTCCTGAAAGGTGGTCACCAGTACATGGCGGATGTTGTCCTGTGTAAGAAATTCTTTCTGCTGGTCGCTCATGCTCCAGGGCTCACAGCCGCTTTCCGGAAAAGATTTGCCGCCGTAGGTGGCAGGAAAAGGGGAACCGGGAAGCGATGGGATCACCTGGTGGCTGGAGTAGAGCATCAGGCCTGCAATCGCCTCTACCGGAAGCCGTTCTGCGAGATCCCGCGCACGTTCAGTGGCGGGGAGACGCCAGTCCTCGTAGGGAAGCAGCGCACCGGTCCCGGCAAGATCCTTGAAGATCAGCCCGTCCTGTTCCAGGATTTTTCCGTTGGCGGTACCGATCTGCTTGCCATTTTCGTTCTGGTAAAGAGTATAGCCTTGTTTCTGAATTTTCTTGTAAGCCATAAAAACTCTCCTGTTTGTTTAGTAAATCTTATGTAACCGTACAGCTAGTACAGCGTTTCGTAAATAACTACCCCAAATCGCTTGTCTGTTTTCCCGATTGCACAGGTCAAAAATACTCAGCGTAGCCCGCTACGCCTGCGTTTTTTGACCTGCACACTCGAAAAAGCATTCTGCGCGCTTGGTCCAGTTATTTAGCGAACGCTGTACTTGAAATTATATCCCATCCCTCGTTTTCTGACAAGTCCCGTGTTTTCTACCGCCAACGCAATACATTTCCTGACGAATCGCTCCGGTGCCCATCCGGAGGGGCTCCCGGACGTTTAGATTTTCCGCATTCCGCCAGCCGTCCCCGGCACACGCACCGCCTCTGCGCTGGGATGGTTTCTTCCGTCTCTCTTCACCCTTCCAAATTGTGAACTTTTTATTTTTGGCTTTTCTAACCCGTTCATATTTGATATAATGCGAATATGGTTATACTTACCATAAAGGTTGTATAAGGAGGAACGATATGAATTTTGGAAAAAAGAGTGTCGCCGACAAGCGTGACAAGCTGACTTCTGCCAATGCCAGAACAGGACGGTCTGCAGGTGTCTATGCGCTGCGGACCGGCTTTTTTCTTCTGCTTCTTCTGGTGGTGACGATCATCAGCCTTGGCGTTGGAATCCTTCGCGGACTGATTGACAGCGCCCCGGATATCTCAGACGTGAATATCATGCCTCTCGGAAACGCCTCTTTTATCTACGACGCGGACGGCAATGAGCTTCAGAAGCTGACCGGCGCCGGCGGAAACCGTATTTCGATTTCCATCGACGAGATCCCTCTGAACATGCAGCACGCGATCGTGGCGATCGAAGACGAACGTTTCTATGAGCATAACGGAATAGACCCCAGCGGTATCCTGCGGGCTGCTGTCGTAGGTGTTACAAATGGCTTTAACTTCACAGAGGGCGCCAGTACCATCACCCAGCAGCTTCTGAAAAACAATGTATTCACAGACTGGATGGACGAAAACACGCTGGAACGTTTCCGGCGTAAGTTCCAGGAACAGTATCTGGCGCTCGAGCTGGAAAAATATCTGACGGAGCAGGGAGAAGACACAAAAAGCGTTATTCTTGAAAATTACCTGAATACCATCAATCTCGGAAGCGGCTGCTACGGCGTCCAGACGGCATCCCAGACTTATTTCGGCAAGGATGCCAAGGATCTGAACCTTTCCGAATGCGCGGTGCTCGCCGCGATCCCTCAGGCACCTACACGGTATAATCCGAGAACCCATCCGGAAAACAATCAGAAACGCCGGGACCGTGTGCTGAACAATATGCTGGAACAGGGCTATATCACCCAGGCGGAATATGAGGAAGCGCTCAATGATAACGTTTATGAGCGGATCCAGATGCAGAGTCAGTTTGAGGAAAAGGAAACCCCTTATTCCTATTTTAATGACGAAGTCATCTCCCAGGTGATCAGCGACCTGATGGTCCAGAAGGGTTATACGGAAGTCCAGGCGCAGAATGCGGTTTACAGCAGCGGTCTGCATATCTATACCACACAGGACTCCTGGATCCAGTCCGTACTGGATGAAGAATTCCAGGATCCGGACAATTACCCGCCGGATACCCAGGTGGGACTGGACTGGGCGCTGACCGTCACCCATTCCGATGGAACGGTTCAGAATTACAGCAAGGAAATGATGCAGCTTTTCTTCCGCAATGACGATCCGGAATTTGACCTTCTGTTTGATTCTCAGGAAGAGGCCCAGAGCTATATCGATGCTTATAAAGCTTCCATTCTGGCCGAGGGCGACACGATCACTGCCGAGCGGGCTGATTTTACCATGCAGCCTCAGGCATGCATGACCATCATCGACCAGTCCACCGGTTATGTAAAGGCACTCGTCGGAGGTCTCGGAGAGAAGACTGCCAGCCTGACGCTGAACCGCGCGACGGACAGTTACCGTCAGCCGGGATCTTCTTTCAAACCACTTGCCGCTTACGGTCCTGCGCTGGATACCGGAGCGATCACCCTTTCCACGGTGATCAAGGACGAGCCATACACCTATGAGGACGGCACTCCGGTCCGCAACGCAGACGGCAGATACCACGGAAACGTAACCGTACGCGAAGCAATCATACATTCCTACAATATTCCGGCGGTCAAAGTCCTGACGGAGATCACACCGGAGACAGGATACAATTATCTGACAAAATTCAGATTTTCTCAGCTTCTGCCATCCGAGAGCAGTCATCAGTCCATCGCCCTCGGCGGTCTGACCAACGGTGTCAGCAATCTGGAACTGACCGGCGCCTACGCGGCAATCGCCAACGGAGGAACCTACAACCAGCCGATCCTGTACACCAAAGTGACAGACAGTGACGGCAATGTGATCCTCGACAACACCAACCGTCAGAGTACCCAGGTCTTCCGTGAGAGCACCGCATATCTGCTGACCAGCGCGATGGAAGACGTTGTGGAAAGAGGTACCGGAACCGCCTGCCAGATCGACGGCATGGCTGTTGCCGGAAAAACCGGTACCACAAACGATTACACGAACCTGGTGTTCGCGGGCTTCACCCCTTACTACACTGCCGCTATCTGGACCGGATACGACGTTCAGGCGGAGATTCCGGCAAGCAACCGGAGTTTCCACAGAGAATTGTGGCAGAAGGTAATGGAGAGGATCCACGAAGACCTTCCGGAAAAAGAATTTGAAATGCCTGCGACGGTCAAAGAAGTCAGCATCTGCAGCGAGACAGGACTTCTGGCACGTTCCAGCTGCGACGCAGTCACAGAATACTATGCGGTATCGGATGTTCCGACCAGACGCTGTGCCGGCCACTATGTAGCGCCGCCAGCCCCAACGGCAACTCCGACACCGTCGGTAACCCCAACACCTTCCGTAACTCCGACGCCGGGTGCGACCGATCCTTCGGCTCCTTCCCAGCCAACGACTCCGGAAGTCACACAGGCTCCTGAAGCGACGCAGCCTCCGGCAGCCACGGAAGCTCCGGCGGCAACTCAGCCTCCGGCAGCAACAGAAGCTCCGGCGGCAGCTCCGATATCCACAGGCGGAACCTGATCAACGAAAAAGGCTTACACGTTCAGATTTTACAAACCTGAACATGTAAGCCTCTTTTTTCGCTTACCGCTCCATATTCCGGCAGCCGCTTATCCCAGCGCCAGTTTTGCAGCTCCGTAGATTCCCGCATCATTTCCAAGCTCTGCCAGCACGATCGGCGTTTCCTTACAGGAGATAAACGCATCTCTCCGGTAATATTTCTTCACACCATCGACCAGGATTTCTCCGGCTTTGGAGACGCCTCCGCCGATGACGATGACCTCCGGATCCACCACGCACGCAAACATCGCAAGGGCATTTCCAAGATAAGCAGAAACCTCCTCGACGATTGCTGTCGCCGCCTCGTCTCCTGCTTTCAGCGCATCATAAACAGATTTTGCTGAAATACGCTCCGGATTCAGCATAGTTTTTCCCTGATAGGTCGCAAGATAACGTTTTGCCAGGCGGACGATTCCTGTCGCAGACGCCATCTGTTCCAGGCAGCCGCGGTTTCCGCAGTTGCAGACAGCCGTCTCCGTTGGATCCACGCAGGCATGTCCGATCTCACCGCCGGCTCCGTGAGCTCCGGCTACGATCTTGCCGTCCACGATAATTCCACCGCCCACACCGGTGCCAAGGGTCACCATGATCAGGTTTTTCGTGCCGCGTCCGCCGCCGCCCCACATCTCTCCGAGGGCCGCCGCATTGGCATCATTCGCTGCCTTTACCGGAATTCCGCCCAGTGCGCCGCCCAGCTCAGCAACGATATCCTTGTATCCCCAGTTCAGGTTAACTGCCACCGCAATCTCACCTTTTTCGTTGACCGGTCCCGGGAGATCGATTCCAACGCCTGCCACATCTTCCTTTGCGATTCCTTTTTCCTTGATCTTCTTCAGAACCGTCTTCGCCACGTCAGGAAGGATCTGATCCCCGTTATTCTCTGTCCGTGTGGGAATCTCCCACTTCTCCAGCAGCGTTCCGTCCGCCTGAAAAAGTCCGCATTTAATCGTTGTTCCGCCTACATCAATACCAAATACATAGTCCTTCATCTCTCTTATCTGTCTCCTTCTCTTTTTTTGACCAGATTTGCCTGTACACGCTTGTACAGTTCCTGAGCCGCATTATAACCCATCTTTTTCTGTCTGTGGTTAACCGCTGCAGCCTCTACAATGATCGCCAGATTCCGTCCCGGACGGATCGGCAGCGAGTGGCAGACAACCTTGTTGCCAAGGAATTCGATATATTCTTCTTCCAGTCCAAGGCGGTCATATTCTTTATCTCTGTCCCATTCCTCCAGCTTGATCACCAGATCGATGGACTGCGTATCTTTTACGCTCTCAACACCATACAGCGATTTTACATCGATGATGCCGATACCGCGCAGTTCGATAAAATGCCGGGTAATGTCCGGAGCGGATCCCACCAGCGTCACATCGCTCACACGGCTGATCTCCACCACGTCGTCGCTGACGAGACGATGTCCGCGCTTCAGCAGTTCCAGAGCCGCCTCGCTCTTTCCGATCCCGCTCTCTCCCATGATCAGGACACCTTCACCAAAAACATCCACCAGCACACCGTGGATGGAAATCATCGGCGCGAGCTTTACGCCCAGCCACCGGATAATCTCCGCCATAAAAGAAGACGTCTGCTTTTCCACACCGAGCGCCGGCACCTGATATTTTTCACACAGGCTCAGGATCTCCTGTCCCGGCTGCATGTTGGTTGTAAAAATGACACATGGAATTTTTCTGGACACAAAATCCTCAAACATTTTGACACGCACCTCTTCTTCGAGGTGCTGCAGATAGGAAAATTCCACATAACCGATGATCTGCACCCGCTCATTGGCAAAATGCTCATAATATCCGGTCAGCTGAAGCGCCGGACGATTGATATCCGGGGTGGCGATCCTCACGTCATCCATGTCCACATCCGGTGTCAGATTTTTCAAATTCAGTTCTTCTACCAGAGTTCTTAAACCGATTGTCTTCATACCCTTCTCCTTCCAGGGAAATCCCCGTTTTTTCCGCCGGTTCTCCGTGGTTCCGCAGCACACGGGATCCGGCTGTTTTTATCATTTTATCACAGGAAAACCAGTGATTCAATGGTGAAAAAATTCATATACCTGGCGCGCCGCCCGGGCGTTCATCGACGGAATTTTGCTCAGTTCTTCCTCACTGGCATTCCGCACATCCTCCAGACTCTGGAAATGACGCATCAACGCCTTCCTCCTGCTCGGACCGATCCCCGGGATATCGTCCAGGATGGAATGTACCTGCCCCTTGCTCCGCAGCAGCCGGTGATATTCGATGGCAAACCGGTGCGCCTCATCCTGGATCCGTGTGATCAGCTTAAAGCCTTCGCTGTTCCTGTCAATGGGGATTTCCACATTCTGAAAATACAGCCCGCGGGTCCGGTGCTTGTCGTCCTTGACCATACCGCAGACCGGAACGGAAAGCCCCAGCCGGTCCAGCACTTCCAGCGCCACATTCACCTGTCCGCGTCCCCCGTCCATCATGATCAGATCCGGCAGCCGTTCAAACCCGCTGTCCTCCTGAATACCTCTCTGGAACCTTCGCCCAAGGACTTCCTCCATACTTGCATAATCGTTCGGCCCCTGCACCGACTTGATCCGGAACTTCCGGTAATCCGCGCGTTTTGGCCGCCCTTTCTCATAGACCACCATAGATCCGACCGACTGGAAACCGCTGATATTTGAGATATCGTATGCCTCGATCCGTTCCAGTCCCGGAAGATCCAGCCAGTCGGAAATCTCCTTCATCGCGCCGAGGGTACGGCTTTCCTCCCGCTTGATCCTTTCCCTGTCCTGGTTCAGGACGATCTGGGCATTCCGCTCCGCAAGCTCCACCAGTTTTTCTTTGGAACCCTTTTTCGGAACCCGGATATAGACACGGCCGCCCCGCTTTTTCCCCAGATATTCTTCCATCAGCTCCCGATCTCCGATCTCCTCAGAGATCATCAGTTCCTTTGGCACAAATGGGGTTCCCGCATAAAACTGCTTGATGAAACTGAGGAGCACCTGATCGCTGGTATCCTCCTCTCCGATATGGAGATAGTAATGCTCTCTTCCAATAAGTTTTCCGGAACGGATAAAGAAAATCTGCGCCACCGCATCCTCCTGATCCATCGCCAGCGCGATCACATCCTTGTCCTCGCTGTCGCTGTTGGTGATCTTCTGGCGTTCGCCAATCCTGCGGATGTTGTCGATCATATCCCTGTATTCCTTTGCTTTCTCAAAATTCAATGCTTCGGATTCCTGCATCATTTTTTCGTGCAGTTCCTTGATGATATCCTTGAAATTTCCATTGAGAAAATCCAGCGCCTGACGAATCTGTGCCTGATATTCCTCTTTCGTCACGTACCCTTGACAGGGCGCCTTGCACTGATGGATATGGTAATACAGGCAGGGGCGGTCTTTCCCCTGATCCCGCGGCAGTTTTTTATTGCACACTCTTATCTGATAAAGTTTGCGGATCAGTTCCACCGTCTCCTTGACCGCAAGTCCGCTGGTGTACGGCCCGAAATATTTCGCCTTGTCCTTTTTCATCGTCCGGGCGATCAGGATGCGGGGGTACTCCTCCTGAACGGTCACCTTGATAAACGGATAGGATTTGTCGTCCATCAGCATCGTATTGTATTTCGGCCGGTGTTCTTTGATCAGATTGCATTCCAGCACCAGCGCTTCCAGCTCGGAGTCTGTGACAATATACTCAAAATGATCGATCAGCGAGATCATCTGCTCGATCTTCGGTCCCCGGCGCTTCGCCCTGCTCTCCTGAAAATACTGACGGACACGGTTTTTCAGGGAAACTGCTTTTCCCACGTATATGATCGTATCGTCCGCGTCATGCATCAGATATACGCCAGGTTTGGCAGGGAGTTTTTTCAGTTCTTCTTCAATATCAAATGCCATGGTTTTCTCCTCTACGAATGTCTGCGATTATTCTAACATCGAATTCCGGGGATTGCAAGACGTGCTTGGATTCCCCGGCAATATCCGTTCACGGTACAGACAAAGAGCAAAAAAACAGGACATTCCGCTCCATAGCAGAACATCCCGTTTTCCTGTCTCTTGCTTATAACAGCTCCATTGGCTGAATGTTGCTTTCTCTCAGTTCTTACACATATTCGATCTCATCATTCACCGGCAGCTGCAGCTCCCTGCTTTCCGCCTGTGCCTGATGAAAGATCTCCATAAATTCCTTACCTGTGATCGTCTCTTTCTCGATCAGATGTGCTGCGATCTTATCCATCGTATCACGGTTCGCGGCAAGCATCCGTTTTGCCGTCTCGTAAGCCTCTTTCAGCACCCGCATCACCTCGTGGTCGATCTCTGTAGCAGTAGCGTCGCCGCAGTTCAGAACCACACGGCCGTCCAGATACTGGTTTTCCTGGGTCGCCAGTCCCATCAGTCCGAATTTCTCGGACATACCATACTGGGTGATCATCGCCCGGACGATCTTTGTGGCTTTCTCGATATCATTGGAAGCGCCGGTGGTCACATTGCCGAAGACAATCTCCTCTGCGGCACGCCCGCCCAGGCATTCCACGATCATTGCGTCCAGCTCGCTCTTGGTGTTCAGATATTTTTCCTCTTCCGGCACCTGCATTACATATCCCAGCGCACCCATAGTTCTCGGAACGATGGTGATCTTCTGCACCGGTTCCGAATCCTTCTGCAGAGCGCTGATCAGCGCATGTCCCACCTCATGGTAGGAAACAATCCTGCGTTCTTCCTGGCTGAGGATACGGTCCTTTTTCTCTTTTCCCACAAGAACCACTTCTACTGCTTCCAGAAGATCCTTCTGAGAAACAGCTTTTCTTCCGTTCTTGACTGCCAGGATCGCCGCCTCGTTGATCATATTTGCCAGATCGGAACCTACCGCGCCGGACGTGGCAAGAGCGATCGCTTCCAGATCCACACTCTCGTCCAGAAGAACGTTTTTCGCATGAACCTTCAAAATCTCAACACGTCCCTTCAGATCCGGACGCTCCACAATGATCCGCCGGTCGAAACGGCCCGGACGCAGCAGCGCCGGATCCAGAACTTCCGGACGGTTGGTAGCGGCAAGGATCAGAAGGCCTTTGGAAGTATCAAAGCCATCCATCTCGGCAAGAAGCTGATTCAGCGTCTGCTCACGCTCATCGTTTCCTCCGTAATGGGAATCACGGGTTTTACCGATGGCGTCGATCTCATCGATAAAGATGATACACGGCGCATTCTTCTTTGCCTCTTCAAACAGATCGCGGACACGGGAGGCACCCACGCCGACGAACATCTCAACAAACTCAGAACCGGACAGAGAGAAGAACGGTACGTGCGCCTCTCCCGCCACCGCTTTCGCAAGCAATGTTTTACCGGTACCCGGAGGGCCGACCAACAGCGCTCCTTTCGGCAGCTTGGCTCCGATCTGTGTATATTTTCCAGGATTATGCAGGAAATCTACCACTTCCTGGAGGGACTCTTTCGCCTCATCCTGTCCTGCCACATCCTTGAACAGAACGCCTGTTTCCTTCTGAACATAGGTTTTTGCTTTGCTCTTTCCAACGCCGCCCATCATGCCGCCGCCTTTATTCATACTGCGCATCAGCCATACCATTCCGCCAACCAGCAGCGCGATCGGAAGCACCAGAGATACCAGGGAATAAACGAGTGTTGAAGTCGTATCCGGCGGCTCCTTGCTGTATTTAATGCCATGATCGTCCAGCAGTTCCTTCAGAGATTCTTCGTCTCCCACCAGAACCGTCTGGTATTCGATCACCTGAATTCCCTCCCTCTCTGACTTTGGCGTAATGGTCAGGATATTCGACTGCAGAACTACCTCCTCTACCTGATCTTCTTCTACCATTTCCAGAAAGTCACTGTAACCAATCTCTCTCGTGGAACTGTTGCCCAGAACATTATTCATCAGCCCCAGGAACATCAGACCTACCAGTACGCATACAAGAATCATCAGCAGCGTCTGCTTGTTTCCCGACCCGCCTCCATTTCCAGGATTTTTGGGATCCTGGTTCTGATTGCTTGGCATATTATCCATTTCTTTCCTCCTTTATGTTATGCTGAAATCGGAACGGCTGTTTCCAGCCGGAAATTGCCCTGATTACTACATTATAATGGATTCATTTTCAATACGCAAGCAACACTTTATGAAATTACTGTGAAGCGGCTTTCAAGCTCCCAACTGCCGGTTTCATCTATTTCGTCCGCTTATTTATTCTTCGTAACCATTTGGATTTTTGGTCTGCCAGTTCCAGGAATCCGCACACATCTCCTCGATGCCGTACTCAGCTTCCCATCCCAGCTCTTTCTTTGCTTTGTCGCATTTGGAGTAGCAAGTTGCAATATCTCCCGCGCGGCGCGGCTTGATCTCATATTTCAGCGGATGGCCGCACGCCTTCTCAAACGCGTGAATGACTTCCAGAACGCTGTAGCCTTTTCCGGTTCCCAGATTGTAAACGGAAACGCCTTCTTTGTCTGCCAGTTTCTGGATCGCTTTCACATGGCCGCGTGCCAGATCCACGACATGGATGTAATCACGCACACCGGTTCCGTCCGGAGTGTCATAATCGTTTCCGAATACTCCGATGCAGTCCAGTTTACCGATCGCCACCTGCGCAACGTATGGAAGCAGGTTGTTCGGGATTCCTTTCGGATCCTCTCCGATCAGTCCGCTCTTATGTGCTCCGATCGGGTTGAAGTAACGAAGCAGGATCACGTTCCATTCCGGATCTGCCGTATGGATATCTGTCAGCACCTGCTCCAGCATGCTCTTGGTCCATCCGTATGGATTGGTCGGTGTTCCCTTCGGGCATTCCTCGGTGATCGGAATCTGTGCCGGATCCCCGTATACCGTTGCGGAAGAACTGAAGATAATGTTCTTCACACCGTGATTTCTCATCTCATCACAGAGAATCAGGGTTCCTGTCATATTGTTCATATAATATTCAATCGGCTTGCGAACGGATTCGCCCACCGCTTTCAGACCTGCAAAGTGGATGACGGCATCGATGTTTTCCTTATCGAAAATTTCCTTCACGCCTTCGCGGTCCAGCATGTCAGTCTTGTAAAAGGTCACTTTCTTTCCTGTAATCTGTTCCACGCGGTCCAGAGCCTTTTCACTGGAATTGTAGAGATTGTCCATGACAACAACATCATATCCCTCGTTCAGCAGTTCCACACAGGTATGGCTTCCGATATATCCGGCGCCGCCGGTAACTAAGATCTTCATATGCTTTGTCCTCCGATTTTTCTTTTTTTCTATCGTAACAGTTCAGCTGACTGAACGGTTACACTTTTCTATCTTACAATGTTTTCAGGAATCTTGCAAATGCTTCTCTTCCCTCTTTGGTGCATTTGTAAACTCCGGCGTCTTCCAGAACTCCGACAAATACCTTTCCGATTTCCTCTTTCAGGATATCCATCACGTTGTCTGCATTGAGCTCCGGATGCAGCGGCACCATCTTTTCCGCCCAGTCTGCGTGTTTTTCCAGCGCCTCGCAGGAGCGGACATCTTTCTTCTCCACGAGATATTCCGCCAGAAGCTCCATCTCCTCTTTCAGACGTGCCGGCAGGATCGCCAGTCCCATAACCTCAATCAGGCCGATGTTCTCTTTCTTAATATGATGGTACTCTGCATGTGGATGGTATACGCCCAGCGGATATTCCTCTGTCGTAATGTTGTTGCGGAGCGCCAGATCCAGCTCGAAAGTATCTCCCACCTTCCGGGCGATCGGCGTGATCGTATTGTGCGGTTCCCCGTCGGTCTCCGCGAACACGAAAGCTGCCTCATCCGTATAACCGCGCCAGCATTCCAGAATATGCTCGGCAAGATCGATCAGCCGTTTTTCGTTTCCGCTGCGGATACGGATCACAGAAAGCGGCCATTTGACGATTCCCGCTTCCACATCCTCATATCCAGGGATCATGAAATGCTGCTCGATCGGCGCTTTCGCCATAGCGAAGGTATAATGTCCGCCCTGATAGTGGTCATGGCTCAGGATGGAACCGCCCACGATCGGAAGATCCGCATTGGAACCGATAAAGTAATGAGGAAACAGCTTAATGAAATCGAACAGCTTGACAAAGGTTGCCCGCTCAATCTTCATGGGAATATGTTCAAAGTTAAAGACAATGCAATGTTCATTGTAATATACATACGGAGAATACTGGAATCCCCAGTCGGTGCCGTTGATCTTCAGCGGAATGATCCGGTGATTCTGTCTTGCCGGATGATTGACTCTTCCTGCATATCCGACATTTTCCTTGCAGAGCAGGCACTTGGGATATCCGCTCTGTTTTGCAAGCTTCGCCGCCGCGATGGCTTTCGGATCCTTTTCCGGCTTGGAGAGATTGATGGAAATATCAATGTCTCCATACGGACTGGGCACGCTCCACCGCATATCCTTTTTGATCCGGTAACGGCGGATGTAGTTGGAATCCTGACTCAGCTTGTAGAAATAATCCGTTGCTTCCACCGGGCTTTTCTGATACAGCTCCCGGAATTTCGCCGTCACCTCCGACGGTCTCGGCATCAGGCAGTCCATCAGCTTCGTGTCGAACAGATCCCGGTAAACAACGCTGTTATGCTCCATCAGCCCCTTTTCGGCTGCATAATCAAGAAGCTCATTCAGCGTCTCCTCCAGATCCGGATGCTCCGGCACCTGCTCCTGTTCCTGATAATCATCCAGTTTCAGGACCTCCAGAATCCGGTTGATCGCGTAAATCCTGTCTTCTTCCTGCAAAAGTCCCTGCTCCATCCCATACTGTACAAGTTTTGCGATACTTTCTTCTATCATAATTTTCTCCTTCCTGACGCACTTGCTGCGTCATCAAGGTAGATTTGGAAGTTTACTTCCA